>JAEEGL012016562.1_pt1 | contig 11463 bp, 10 predicted proteins | sample 9134231 | NCBI WGS metagenome assembly JAEEGL01 (sample SAMN16246548, study PRJNA631951) | gut metagenome | biome: gut microbiome; feature: rumen; material: fiber-attached | host: Bos | place: Iran: Karaj | collected 2018-10
CGTCAGTACCAAAGTATTTGCCCATAGATAAAACCGCCTTAATAAACTAATTATTTAACCAAGGAGAATAGTCTTTCCCTTCAAGAATATCTGCAATTCTCTCACAAGCATGACCATCACCATAAGGGTTACATGCTTTACTCATCTTTTCATACTCTACTCTATTTTCAAGTAATTCCTTAAAGTTTTTGTATATTACTTCTTCATCAGTACCAACTAATCGAAGTGTTCCTGCATCAACACCTTCAGGTCTTTCTGTAGTATCTCTCATAACAAGTACAGGAACACCATAAGAAGGACACTCTTCCTGAATTCCACCAGAATCAGTCAAGCACAGATAACTACGAGCTTCAAAATTGTGACAATCAAAAACTTCAATAGGTTCAATAATATGAATTCGATCACAACCACCTAATTCTTCATCAGCTGCCTGACGAACAACTGGATTCATATGAATAGGATATACAGCTTTACAATCAGGATGTTCATCTAAAACTCTGCGAATAGCTCTGAACATATGATGCATCGGCTCACCTAAGTTTTCTCTTCTATGAGCAGTGATAAAAATAAGCTTATCATCACCAACCCATTCAAGTTCTGGATGTGTATAGTCATCTTTTACAGTGTGCTGCATTGCATCAATTACAGTGTTACCAGTAATATAAATACTATTAGGATCTTTACCCTCTTTTATCAGATGATCAGCAGCTAACTTTGTAGGAGCAAAATTATATTTGCTTATGATTCCAACGGCCTGGCGATTAAACTCTTCCGGATAAGGACTGTAAATATTGTATGTTCGCAATCCAGCTTCAACATGACCAATAGGAATCTGCAAATAAAAACAAGCTAATGCAGTAACAAATGTAGTACTAGTATCACCATGTACTAAAACAACATCAGGTTTTACTTCTTCTAATACTGTTTTAATTCCATTGAGTATATTAGTTGTAATATCAAACAGAGTCTGACGATCTTTCATTATATTAAGATCATAATCCGGAACTACTCCAAAAGTTTCGAGCACCTGATCCAACATCTGTCGATGCTGAGCAGTTACACAAACTATCGTCTGTATTGAACTGCGTTTTTTTAATTCATTAACTAATGGGCAAATCTTTATCGCCTCTGGTCTCGTACCAAATACAAGCATTATTTTTTTCATTTTAAAGTCCCGCTCGAAAATAAAATTAATAAATCATAATCTCCAATACCTTATTCCAGATGCTTTTAATTCATCCATTCTATAAAGACTCTTAACATCTACGAGAACTTTCTCTTCATCAGAAAGTTCAGTCTTGAATAAGTTTTTAATTTGCATCATTGACATAGATCTAAACTCATTATGACCTACTGCAACAATTACACAATCAGCTTTAGGTAATTGGTCAAACGGAACAAGTTCTACATTATATTCATGTTTTGCAACTTCAACATCAGCCCACTCATCAGCAACGATAGGGTTAATATCATATTCCTTGAGTCTATTAATAATATCAACAACTTTGCTATTACGAGTATCAGGACAATTCTCTTTGAATGTAATTCCAAGAATAACAACCGTTGCTTTCTTAGGGGCCATCCCTGCCTCGATCATCTCTTTAATGGCAGCATCAGCTACAAAACCACCCATAGAGTCGTTAACCTGACGTCCGTTTAAAATAATCTGGCTGTGGTAACCGAGTTTTTCCGCAGCATTTGTAAGATAGTAAGGATCAACACCTATACAGTGGCCACCAACAAGCCCAGGTTTGAACCCAAGTGCATTCCACTTAGTATTCATACCCGCAAGCACTTCATCTGTATCAATCTTAAGTTTGTCGCAAATAATTGCAATCTCGTTCATAAATGCGATATTTATATCTCTCTGGCTATTCTCAACTACCTTAACGGCTTCAGCAGTCTTTATGTTTGACACAGGGAATGTGCCAGCCTTTATAACTATATCGTAAACCTTCTTTATCTCATCAGCAGATTCTTTATCCATACCGGAAACAACTTTACGAATTGTTGTAAGAGTATGTACTCTGTCACCAGGATTAATTCTCTCTGGAGAATAACCAATCTTCCAATCAACACCACACTTAAGACCAGATTCTTTTTCGATTATCGGAATACAAATATCTTCAGTAACACCAGGATATACTGTTGATTCAAAAACTACGATAGTTCCGGTTGAAAGGTTCTGTCCTACTGTTCTTGATGCACCTTCTACCGGGCGCAAATCAGGTGTATTATCTTCATTGACAGGAGTGGGAACAGCAACAACAATAAATCTAGCTTCCTTAAGCTTTGTCGGATCCGCAGTGAAATCAACCGTAGTATTCTTTATTGCATCACCAACCTCGTTCGTAGCATCTATACCATTCTTGTATTCATTAACTCGCTTTTCATTAATATCGAAGCCAATAACATTGATATGTTTCGCAAACTCAACTGCAATTGGCATACCAACATAGCCTAAACCTACGAGAGCAAGCTTTTCTTTACCAGCGATCAGGCCAGAATAGATGTCATTAAATTGCATATTAAATACCTCACTTAATTATTTATCGCTATTAAAAGATTACTAACAACTTCGTCTACAAGTTCTTCTGTCATATAAGGATGCATCGGTAAGCTTAATACAGTCTTACAAAGTCTCTCGGTTACAGGACAATCAGCAATACTACTGTATGTTCCCTCAAAAGCACCCTGCTGATGCATGGGCTTGGCATAATAAACCATCGTTGGAATCCCTTTTTCCTTCATAAACGCCTGAATCTTTGCTCTGTCACAACCTTCATTAAGCTTTATAGTATACTGTGCCCAAGAGGAAACAAATCCATCCATGACAACAGGAAGTGTCATACCACTATCAACGAGTTTGGTATTATAAAGGTTTGCAACTTTGTTAACATCAGACAGCTCATGTTTTATAAAAGCCTGAAGTTTAGGCAAAAGAACTGCTGCTTGGATAGTATCTAAACGCGAGTTCATTCCAATACGAATATTGTTATATTTATCATTACCGGACTTACCGTGTACACAGATACTTCTGAGATAAGCAGCCCACTCATCATTATTAGTAAAAACTGCTCCGCCATCACCATAGCATCCAAGTGGTTTTGCAGGGAAAAAAGAAGTTGTGGAAATATCTCCAAAAGAACAAGCCAGCTTTCCTCTTATACAGCCTCCAAACCCCTGTGCACCATCTTCAAGTAAGAGCAACCCGTTAGCCTCACATATCGGAATAATCTTATCGTAATCAGCAGGCTGTCCAAATAAATCAACTGCAACTACAACCTTGGGTATAAGTTTGCCGTCTTTCTTAACTCTTTCAATAGCCTCTTGTAGTTTTAAAGGATCCAGATTGAACGTATCAGGATCAACATCAACAAACACGGGAGCAGCGCCCTCATAAGCAGGACACTCACCGCTTGAGAAGAATGTAAAATCGGGAACAAACACTGCATCACCTGCTCCAATACCCCAAGCCATAAGGGCTAATGTCAGCGCATCGGTTCCATTAGCACAAGTGATACAATGCTTGACTCCAACATATTCTGCGAGTTTTATCTCCAATTCTTTGACCTGAGGACCGCTAATAAAATGAGCTGATGATACAACATCAGCTATCTGAGAATCAATATCGTCCTTAAGAACTTCATACTGCTTTTGTAAATCTCTGAATTGCATTTATGTCTCCTTAAGACCTTCTTCAGTCTTTTTATATCTTCTTCTGCACTTTATACATATCAGTGTATCATCCAGTATCTCACCACACTCACATGCCCAGCCTTTGATTTTAGCAGGAACTCCAAAAACTAATGCGTGATCAGGAACATTAAAAGTTACCACAGCTCCGGCACCTATTAATGCCCATCTACCAATCTCATGACCACATACAACAGTCGCATTCGCACCAATTGAAGCACCTTCATGAACGATAGTTGGCTTGTATCCTGCATGTCCCTTGGGATATTTTGCTCTTGGCGTTAAATCATTGGTGAATACACATGAAGGACCACAAAAAACAAAATTCTCAAGTTGAACACCTTCATAGATTGAAACGTTGTTTTGAACTTTGCACCCATCACCTATTACTACATTATTTGATATATTTACATTCTGTCCAAACGAACAATTCTTTCCGATTTTGGCTCCTGATTGGACATGGCTAAAATGCCAAATCTTAGATCCTTCACCTATTACAACATTTTCATCAATGATGCTTGTAGGATGGACAAAGTAATCACTCATTTATCAAATCTCCCTATAAAATCAGTAGAAGCTACATCTTTCAATGGTAGCTTAACTGGCATACCTGTTGCAGCAGATTTATAAATAGCAAGTATCATTTCAACAGCATTTCTACCAGCAACAGCATCAATATATGGTTTGCGATTACTTGTAATTGCATCTATAACATCAGCATACAAACTCGTGTGACCATTGCCATATACGTTACTTGTTGCTTCTTGAAGTCCTTTATTTTTATTATCAGATTCATTCTCATCAGCAAAGTTCCATACATCAATATTATTGGTTGATGTACCGCCGATTTTTACAGTGCCGGTTTCGCCAAAAAGGTATAAAGTTTCCTCAAGATTTTTAGGATATACATTTACAGTACCTTCTATTGTTCCTACAGCTCCGTTTTTGAACTTTACAACTGCCATTCCAATGTCTTCTGCTTCAAGATAGTCATGAAACTGCTGTTTTGTTACACCATAAACTTCTTCTACCTCATCGCCCATCATCCAACGCAGAAGATCAATACCATGTATACACTGATTGAACAAACAACCACCATCAGATGCCCACTTGCCTCTCCAAGGAGCCTGATCGTAGTACTGTTTTCCTCTATTCCAGCGTACATTTATGGATCCGTGTGATATCTTACCAAATCTTCCATATTCAAGAGCATGTCTCATCTCTTGAACAGCTACATTAAATCTATTCTGATGACATACAGAGACCTTAACGCCCTTCTCTTCGCTTCTGCGAATAACCTCATCTGCATCTGCCATAGACATTGTCATAGGTTTCTCTACAATGACATTTACACCCTGATCTATACAATACAGAGCTATTTCTGCATGAACTCCACTGTCTGTTGCAATTGCAACAAGATCAATCTCAGGATGCTCAGATAGCATCTTTTTATAATCAGTATATCTTGCAATCGAAGTATCATTTTCCAAGCCATGCTTTGCAAGTAATGACTCAATTGCATCCGGTATCAGATCACACGCTGCAACAAATACCAGTCCATTGTTAACTACTGCCTTTACATGATTAGTTGCTATTCGGCCACATCCGATTAATGCGTAATTCATCAATGGGTCCTCCAATTCAATAATAAAATCAATTTAATATTTATTGTAACAAAAAATTAACATTATTTACTAGTCTACTTTAACTGATTCGCGATATAAAAGATGCCTTAAATTATATGATTAAATATAAATAATAATAATTGATTATTTTAAAAAAATAGATTTTATTATTTTTTTTGTTTGAGAACATCCCCAAAAAAATAAACAGATCAAAGTGACTTCAACAACTGTTACCAAACATCCAAATATAATAAAATCCATAATTGAATATATAGGAAAATCGACTTTAAAATATATAAAAATATTTAAAAAAATTATTAAAATACCACTAATTAGATATCTAGAATATTCTTTAATATTTAGCTCTAAAACCTCGCGCTTTAAAAATATAACGAAATATATAAATCTATATGAAATTGCTACTAACGTTCCTATAGCAACACCAGTCAATCCAAGTAATCTAATCAAAATAATAGAAATAAGAATATTTAAAATGGCTTCCATTATAGAACAGAAATTAGTTTCCTTAAATTTTCCAGCAGCAAGAATAAGTAAACGATAAGGTTCACGTAGACAATAAACTAGATTAGCAAAAGTAATAATTAACGCAAATAGAGGTTGATAATAATTTGCGTCAGAAGTGTTATTTGTATATAACTTAGTAAACGAATTAATCAATAATAAACAAGTACAGTATAAACTTAATGATATTCCCCAAGTCACAACACAAAACTGTTTCATTTTTACTGAAAGAATGTCTATTTTTTTTTGGGCAATATATTTTCCTAATGCGCTTTGATAACTATTCGTTAAATATGAAATAAGAGTTCTAAGAGCATTAATTCCTAACATATAAACGGAATAAATACTAACATCTACAAATGAACAAAAAATATTAATTAAAACTATATCAGTATTCATATTAATAAAATGAGCTAGATTTTGGGCAAATCCGCTCCATCTATTTTTCAACTTATATTCAATATTTTTCGTTTTTTTGAAAAGCTTTAATTCTTTTTTCAAAAATCTTCTATATATTAATGGTTGGGCAAAAAAAGCAATACTAGAAAGAAATTTTAAAAACCTTATCTCCGGATATAATTTAATTACTATAAAAGCAATTATCACATTTACAATCAGTGTAAGTGATGTTACATAATTACAAATATAAATCTTCTGATTTGCTTGCAAATATAGTTTTAAAGTAATTGAAAACAAATATTGAGCAAGTGTAGTTAGTGACAAAACAAAAACCAATGATATAACAAATGAAAAATCATATTGTTCTTTAAATATATATGCATATATAAAAGCAAAACCAATAGTATATATAGCAAAAACGATTCCAAGAAAATTAAATAAGTTTTGACATGCTGATAGTATATTCTTGGTTTTGACTTTATCATTATTTTCAATCGGAACATAGAGTTCAGCTAAAACTACAGAACCAAGACCACCTTCCAACAGTGAAATAAAACTCAAATATTGCGTTATCGAATTAACCAGGCCATTCATACCTGATCCAAATGTACCAATAATTAGTCTTGGAACAACAAATCCATATAAAACATGTATAATTTGATAAATTAATGCACTAGCAATATTTTTTCTATTATTCATAGATTTATAAATCTCTACTGATTATGGATTAATCAACAAAAAAGTCTTAAAAAACGAAACATATAAGCAAATAATTCAACCAACAAAATAATATTAAAATGATTAGGCTTTAATAATTTCAATTTCTTTATATATGGTTTTCTCTATAGAGCATAATTCCGTCATCAGTTGATGAGTATTATCACTATATTTCATAAACACATCATCATGCTGTATTTTATCAAAAGCAAGAAGAAAACTATCAATGTTACTATTATCACACAAAAAACCGCTATCTTCATTTACAAACTCTGGAATAGCAGTGTTTTTTGATGTTATAGGCACACAACCGCTTGACATAGCTTCACACATAGATACACCTTGAGCATCTTGACGTGTAGGACATAAAAACACTCCATTCTTCTTATGTAATTCAGAAATTTCAGAATGTGATAATGAACGTTCATGAATTGAAACATTATCAAATTTTCTTATTTTATTCGTTAGTTTCTTAAAATATCTACCGGTCCCATATATATCAAAATTAAGATTTGGGAAATACTCCCTTTGAGATAATTTTTCAATAATTTTAACTGAGATGTCATTTGCATATTTTCTAGAAGAAAAACTTCTAATAATTAGGATATTGTTTTTCTGTTCGCTCTTTTTAGGTATATAATCAAAAATATTACCATCAATATAATTTGGTATAATACTATAATTTGAAATAACAACGCCACAATCAGCTTGTGCAATTTCCCTCATCCATTCAGATACAAAGACAAAATGAATTTCATTGTTTTTTTCTTCAACAAATCTTTTGAAAAATTTAAGTTGTTTTTTGTTTTTTAAAATATATGCAGGAAATTTCCATGATATATTAAACAGTCGTCTTTTCCAACTTAACGCTTCAAATCCATGTACCCATACAATTAAATTCTGATCATATATTAACGGCTCAACTTCACGAAGAAGAAAATGAACTAACACTTTTTTATATTGATTTTTTTCAATAATATCTCTCAAATAATCAACATTTCCTCTATAAACAGTAACCCCCTCATATTCATAAGAATCATTTCCTGTTCCAAGACACAAAACAAAAATATTGAGTCCATTCTTTAAATAAGCCTTCACTCTAGAATGAACAAAACCAGCAGGTGCCGGATTACTTTTGGTAGGATAGCTTGTTACAAGTACTGCATATTTATCCATAATATTACCTCACACTAGTTTTCATTAAGACTGACGTCTTCTTTATTTATATTATTAATTACAATGGAATATATTAAGGCAAAAACACACCACATAAAATCTGAAGGCAAGAGACTACTGCTGCTAATATTAAATATAATAAAAGCTATCATAATTGAAAAAGAACCAAGATTTATCATAGAAAGATAATTGTTTTTAATATAGCTATTATTCAATGCGTGTTTAATAACAGTGATATAGAAAAAAACATATATCAAAAATACAAAAACTCCAGTATCAACAAATATCTCAGTAAACCAATTGTGCACATTACCAGCCTCACCTATAGTCCATAAACTATAATATTTCGAATTTCCTAGTCCGACTCCAAATATGTTTTTATTCAACATGTTATAAATTGCATTTTGAGAATAACTAATTCTAGCCCCCAAAGTAGAATCAGAAATATTTATCAGTGTAGTAGCTCGTATATAATATGCAATCAAATAAGAGAATATTTGATCTAATAAAAACACTGATACTATTCCGCCTATACACAATAATACGATTTTACCAGGCTTAATTTTTGTTGAATTATTACGCTTAAAAACAAAAAAAACTAATGCACCTAAAATCAATCCTATTATATTAGCCTCTGAATAATCTCTTATCATTATTAATACAGATGAAATAATAAGTGCAATCATGCCAAATTTAACTATTTTTTTGTTGGAAATTGAGTACTTAACAATACATAATAGGCACCCTATAGTTAATACAGTACAAAGATTATTTGGATTACCAAAAAAAGTAAGAGCATAATTATGCCTAATATAATATGAAACATACTCATCTGTAACTAAGAATAGATAATTAGATGTAAACAATTCATACCAAGCAAAAACATTATTAACAACTAAACCAACAAGAAAAGCATTAATGCATTTCTCATATAGTTTATCATTCTGTCTTGCAAGATCTGAAACGTTTGAGTAAATGATAAAAAATAAAAATAATTGAAAAATATACCTATATGAAACTGATATATCTATAGATACAAATACGCTAATAAAAAAACCATATACAATCCATAAAATTATAAATATAATAAAGTTTCTTTGAGTAGTATTAACGAATTGAATTTTACGTTTAAAAAAAAGTGAAAAGACAGAAAAAAAAGCTATTAAAATAAAAATCAATCTAGATGAATTAAGTCTTAAAATATTAGGACCTATATATACAGTATTGAATGTAATGCAGAAGAAAAAAAGAAAATATAAAAGTCTTTCTCTTATTCTATTAATTAATTCCATTATTCAACTCCGAAAAAACTCTAATAAACTGTTCTTTCCAAGTACAATTATTATTGCAATAATTTCTTAAGATATTTGACTCATAATTACAATTATTTAAAAAATCAATCTTACTTAGTATCTCATTTATATCAATTGGCGAAGGGTCATTTATTACTTTTAAAGTAAATGGCTCAATTTCAACTGATTCAAATGTAACGCCAGTATGCATAAATGGAATTCCCTTCGCTAAATATGTCAAACTTTTTAATGCTGAATCAACTGAAAGTCCTTTTTTATATTCACCTAACGCTGAAATCGCAAAATCACATTTGTTAAACACTTCATCAAGTTGCTCTCCATATAAACTTCCTTCTAAAACAACATTATCAAATACATTTTTACTCTTAGATAGAGATACCCATTGTGCTAATGAACCATCTTTATCAGGTCCCACAAAGTGTAAGTAAACATTTCTACTACCACCATTTTTGTAATAATTTGCCAGGCCTTCTATCAAGCGCTCATATCCGTGCCAATAACAAAAATTTGCTAAAGCAATTAGATGAACATCATTTGAATTATCATTTATTCTTTTCCAAATCGAAACTTTGTTTACATCGATTCCATTACAAATATTAATAGCTCTTATGCCATGATAAGAATTGGCTTTTTCACCAATAAGAGTATACAAATCGACATATGAAGAAGCTTTTTTTTCTAATGGCATAAGTATTTTTTTTGCTATTTTTCTAGTAAACCGTCGTTCATGATTCGCTTCCTCAAAATCAGGATAAGTAGGTATTTCTACAACTATTTTAGTATCACATTTTTTTAGTTGTCTTAATACATTAACAAATGAAGGAACCGCAGTCATATTTCTAATATACGCAATATCAAAATTAGAGTGCTTTATAACTTTACATGCAGCTTTGCACATTTGAATTCGATTAAATATATTAATCTTGGAATCTTTTATAGAATTTATAAATTCACGTTCACTATTATGACATAAATATATACCGTCATTTCCTATTCCTATATAATAAACGTCATGTCCCATTTTAGAAACAGCTTCCATTTGTTGTGAAAGTTTTGTATTGTTTCTTGTCTGATCATCAATATAAAAAAGCATCAAAAAAAATATTTTCATTTTTCATCCTTTGCATAAGATATAGTTCTCACTTTAGAATGTAAATCATTAAAAACCAATATTATCAGAAAATTAATTATATGGATTTGTATTAATTTCATCATGATTAGTTTTACTTGCGCCATCAACATCATTGGCATCATATAAATCTTTTTTCATTTTGCTACTACTAATCTCTGGCGTTCGAGGTAAATATACAACTTCAACACCTTCATCTTTTAAGAAATCAAATTTACCTTTCCAGTCATCCCCAATAACAAAAGTATCAACATGATACTCATGAACATCATTTATTTTTTGACTCCAACTATTCTCTGGAATAACTAAATCAACATAACGGATAGCTTCAACTAAAGCTTTTCTTTGTTCGTATGTAAAATAGCACTTTTTATGTTTTTCATTCCAATTAAATTCATCAGTTGATATTACAACAATAAGATAATCTCCCAGTGCTTTAGCTCTTCTAAGAAGATTAATATGTCCGTAATGTAAAAGATCAAAAGTACCATAAGTAATTACTCTTTTCATACCAGTATTTCCTCTGTTTCCCACAAATCTTTGATTAATTGTATCAGACTCAAGTTTTACATCAAATACAGGTTTATGAATCTCGTTTCTATTAGAATCACTAATCAAAGAATTTAATATCGTTTGAGGATTCCTCCCTTCGTTAATAATTGAATTAACAGCATAAATAATAGGCAGATCAATATTAAACTTTTGAGCTAATCTTAAAGCTGCATCTAGAGCATTTATACCTTCAACAACCATACCTACTTGATTGATCGCATCTTTAATAGAATAACCTTCCCCGATAAGATAACCGCATCTATTATTTCTACTATGCATACTTGTAGAAGTAACAATAAGATCACCCATTCCAGCAAGTCCGGAAAAGGTCTCC
>JAEEGL012526773.1_pt1 | contig 11463 bp, 11 predicted proteins | sample 9134231 | NCBI WGS metagenome assembly JAEEGL01 (sample SAMN16246548, study PRJNA631951) | gut metagenome | biome: gut microbiome; feature: rumen; material: fiber-attached | host: Bos | place: Iran: Karaj | collected 2018-10
AATTGGGTTAAGTATAATGGAGCGTATACATCAACTGCAAATACTTTGTCCCATTCCTCTTTGGTAATTTCTAAAAGAGGAGTTACGCTTAAAAGTCCTGCATTGTTGAACAAAATGTCGACAGTTCCATATTTTTCAATTGTTTCATCAAAGATTTTTTTAATGTCGTCAACATTAGCCATATCAGCAATAACTGCGAATGCTTCTCCACCAGCTGCCTTAATGTCATCCACTACAGCGTTTGCTCTTTCTTCGTTTCTTCCAGTTACAACAACTTTTGCACCTTCTTCAGCAAATAATTTAGCTGTAGAACGACCCATACCGGAGGTTGATCCGGTTACGATTGCTACTTTTCCGTCTAGTTTTCCCATTTTAATCACCTAATTTTTTAAACAATCATGAATCCATGATGTTTATGATTATATGTATGGTGTAAAATATATTTAATATTTTCTAATGTGATTGAATTTTTGATAAATATCTTTTAGTCAATAATTTAAAAAGGCATTAATTATCAAAGAAATCGCATTAAATGGTAAATTTTGTCAAATTCAGTGCAATTTTTTAAATAGCATTACAAATAAAATAATATTAATTAGGTGATTATCATGGATAACAAAGAAAAAGTAATCGAAGCATTTAAAAATTCAGAAGAACCTTTGAATGCAAAAAAGGTCAGTGAATTATCCGGCGTTGAGAAAAAGGAAGTTGACAAAATAATGAAAGAATTAAAAAAGGATGAAACAATCGTTTCTCCGAAAAGATGCTATTGGACATTGGCAGAATAGCATTTGAAAAAAAATAGAATGTATCTAAAAAAGAATTTTTTTCTTTTTTAGACTTTTTTTATAAATTATAAACTTCCTCAGCAGGAACAATCCTGATTTTGTTTTCGGTCAGGATGTCTATCAGCTTGTCGATATCGTCAGCATGCAGTAGGAGGATAGCCTTGCCTTCCTTGTCATGGCTGAATGCGTAGAGATATTCCAAATCAATTAAGTTATCTTTTATGACTCTTAAGACAGTGGTTAAGCCGCCAGGAGTGTCATTCATTTCAACACCGATGATTTCGGTGAGTTTAACAAGGTAATTGTTTTCTTCAAGAGCTTCTTTTCCCTTGATTGGGTCGTCAACAACAAGTCTTAAAATACCGAATTCGGAAGTGTCCGCCATGCACATTGCCCTGATGTTGACGTCAGCGACAGTGAGCACTTCCAGAGGTTTTGATAGGCTTCCCATTCTGTTTTGTAAAAATATTGATAGTTGTTTGATTTTCATGTTGTCACCTCAGTGTAGGTTTCTCTCATCGATAACCCTTTTTGCCTTTCCTTCAAATCTTGGTAGGGTTTTTGGTTCCACTAATGTTACTTTAACCCTTATTCCTGTTTCATTTTCTATTGATTTTCCGATTTTATTTTGAACTGCCATCATTTCCTTGACGCCGTCGAAGAAGATGTCCTGTGAAACTTCAACTTTAACTTCGATTTCATCCAAAGTGCCAGGTCTGGTAACTATAATCATATAATGAGGCTCTGCATCACCAACTTTAAGCAATGCTTTTTCAATTTGTGATGGGAAAATAGCTACTCCTTTCACTTTAATCATGTCATCTGATCTGCCTGTAATTCTGCTCATTCTTGCATGTGTCCTTCCGCATTCACATTTTTCATAGGTGATCTTGGTTAAGTCTTTTGTTCTGAATCTGATTACAGGCATTCCTTCACGTTCTAAGTTTGTTAAGACCAGTTCTCCAGGAGTGTTTTCCCCCAATACTTGTTGGGTGTTTGGATCGATGATTTCCGGATAATAGATGTCTTCTGCAATGTGCAGGCCTTTTTGGGCTTCACACTCGATACCTACTCCAGGACCCATAAGTTCGGTCAATCCGTAGATGTTGTAGGCCTTGGTTCCGAAGAGCTCTTCCACCCTTTGCCTGATTTCTTCGGTCCATCCTTCAGCTCCGAATCCTATTGCTCTGATTCCCAATTCTTTTGGGTCGATTCCATCTTCAAGGGCCACTTCTGCAAGGTGTATTCCGTAAGATGGTGTGAAAATCAATCCGGTCGCTCCGAAATCCTTCATTATCTCGATTTGTCTGCGGGTTTGTCCGGTTGAAATCGGGATGATTGCGGCGCCGACCTTGTGTGAACCGTAGTGGACTCCGAATCCTCCTGTAAACATTCCGTATCCGTGGGTGTTCTGTAGGATGTCCTCCTCACCAATTCCCATCATGGTCAATCCTCTTGCTATGGTTTCAGCCCATGTGTCAAGGTCTTTTTCTGTGTATCCAGATACCACAGGTTTTCCGGTTGTTCCGGATGATGAGTGTAATTCCTTAATTTCTTTGATGTCTACAGCAAAAAGTCCGAAAGGATAGCTTTCGCGCAAGTCATCTTTTGTTATGAATGGTAATTTTTCAATATCCTTTAAAGTCTCTATGTCTTCTGGATAAACTTCTGCTTCACTGTACTTCTTGTTGTAATAGGGTATTTTTTCAAATGCTCTTTTTACAGTGCTTTGAAGCTTTTTTAATTGTAATTCTTCAAGGTCTTGCCTTGGCATGGTTTCAATTTCTTCGTTCCAAAACATGTTTTGCCTCATTAATTTTTTTATTATAATAATATTATTCTATTTATCTACCTTAAACTTTTTCAAATCAAAAGGCTTTTAATGTTTCAATTAAATAATAGTATTGATGGTGTATTGCTTGCACATCGTTTAATAAAAAAAATTTATATATTTTGTTGAAGTAATAATTAATTGTAAATTATTAAGTTTAATTTGAATTGGAGAATTTACTATGGATATGATGAGTATTTTATGGCAAGTCGGTATTTTTGCATCAGTCCTGGTTTTTGGAATTAAAATCGGGCTTGCATCAGGTTTGGCCAATTTGCCTAAAAAATTATTCGCAGTAATCTGCATCGCCTATGGTGGTGGAGTTGTTCTTATTTCTGCAATTGCTTCACTATACTCTGAGCAGTTGGTTCAGGCAATCTACAGCTATAACACAATATTCTACATTATCATGGCATCAATCATGATTATTGCAGGTCTATTCACAATCAGAGAATGGAAAATCCATGATAAAAATACATCAACTGCAACTTCATTGGCTATCATCGCCCCTTGTCCATGCTGTTTCGGTTCAATCATTGCAAGCGTTCTGATTGTCGCACCGACAATAGGGGTCAGTTCACTTGACCTCAGTTGGTATGCCGCAGCGGCACTCGTAGGCGTAATGATAGTGACATACTTTGCATCAAACACAATTGTCAGGATAATCAATAGGCCTTATCCTATTGTATTGGGCAATTTCATGCTTCTGCTTGGTGCATACTTCCTGCTTTCAGCAATTGTCATCCCTAACATTGCGGGGGTTCTGGCAAAAACTACTAGTCCGATTACCATGGGTTCTCCTCAAGATGTCTTAATGGTTATTTTGGCTTTCGCCATTCTGATTGCCGGAGGCATCGTTTTAAATAGAAACGGTAAAAGTATTTTAAGATAAAGGTGAAAATGTATGGTTTTAAATATTCCAGGTGGAGAATTTTTAACAGGCTCTCTTGATGTGATTTCACAAAGTCTGACAATTCCTGTATTGGTTATACTTCTTATAATTGTTATTATTTCCATAATCACATTGGGAGGAGTTATAGCTGAGTATACCTCAAGACGCAAGGTTCCTGTCGGTACAATCAGGGATCTGATTTATGACATCAACAGGGCAGATTCCGTCGAATCATTGAAAAATGTGATTACAAGTGCCAAGATTCCAAAATCACAGAAAAAGGCATTGATTGAAATCGCTTCCTCTTCCGAATTGGGAGTGGAGTCAAGGGAAGCCCTTGCACGTAAGCTTTTTGAGTTTGAAGAAGAAAAAACTATGGACAGTTTACAGAAAACCGATATTATTACACGTATCGGACCTACATTAGGGTTAATGGGTACATTGATTCCTATGGGTCCAGGTCTTGCTGCATTGGGTGCAGGAGACATCAACACATTGGCAACTTCACTTACAGTGGCGTTCAACACCACAATTGTAGGTATCGGTTCCGGTGCATTATGTTATGTTATTGGTAAAGTCCGTTCAGGTTGGTATGACAGATACCTGTCCGATTTGGACGCATTGATTGATGCTGTTCTTGACAGAATGAAAAGATAGTGGTTTTTATGGTGAGAAAACAGAGTAGACGTAGATCTAAACGTGTCGAAGAGGACCCGATGGCAGGTACATCCAACCTTGTGGATGCGATGCTTGTTATTGCTTTGGGTTTTCTTGTTTTTGTTATCATAAGCTGGAACATGCAGGCTATGCTTGATCCGGACCATAACATTCAGGAACAGATGCAGCAAAAGATGACTGAAGTGGATCAAGGTCAGGAATTGAACGAAACTCCGGACACTTCAAACAGTTCCGGTCAAGGCTATACCGAAATGGGTACGGTTTACAAGGACCCCGCTACGGGTAAGCTGATAATGGTGGAAGGCTAATCCTTCCACGTCGAACTTTTTTTTTAATTTTTCTCAATTGATTAACAATACTCTTTTTGAACGATATTCAACTCTTTGAAAACATTTAAATATTTTAAAAATATATTTTTAATCAGAGTCGACTGTAATGTAAATTTTACAGTATCAACTTATAAATTTTTTAAGGAGATAAAACAATGAGAGGACTAGCAAGAATAGACCAAGACGTTATGGATTGGGTTGAAAAAGACAAACCTGAATGTGGACCTTACGATGCGATTGTAAAACCGATTGCACTTGCACCTTGTACTTCTGACGTACACATTGTTTGGGGAAATGCATACATGAGCGATGCACCAAACCGTATTCTCGGTCACGAGTCAACAGGTATCGTTGAAGAAGTAGGAAGTCATGTAAAAGACTTCAAGCCTGGAGACCGTGTAATCGTACCTGCAATCACTCCTGACTGGCTTACCGTACCTGGACAAAAAGGATTCGGACAACACTGTTATGGAATGGGTACAGGAATGAGCTTCATCACATTCAAGGACGGTACATTTGCAGAGTACTTCAACGTCAACCAAGCAGATGGTAACCTTGCGCACTTGCCTGATGAGGTATCCCTCGACCAAGCTGTAATGATATCCGACATGATGACAACAGGTTTCTATGGAGCTGAATTGGCTGAAATCAAGCCTGGTGAAACCGTTGCGGTATTCGGTATCGGACCTGTGGGCCTTATGGGTGTTGCTGGAGCACACTTCATGGGGGCATCCAGAATTCTTGCTGTAGGAAGCAGACCTGTTTCCGTTAAAGTGGCAAAAGAATATGGAGCATCCGACATTGTCGACTATCACGATGGAGACACCGTACAGCAAATAATGGACTTGACCGACGGTGAAGGTGTGGACAAGGTTGTTGTTGCAGGTGGTAACGCAAACACAGTTGGAGAAGCACTTGAAGTCCTTAAGGTTGGAGGAATTTTAGGTAATGTAAACCATTACGACGGCGCAGCTGAAATTCCATTGCCTGCACTTGCATGGGGAGCAGGTTTAGCCGACAAAACAATCCGTGGTGGAGTATGTCCTGGTGGACGTGCAAGAATGGAACAACTTGTCAAATTAGTCCAATATGGTCGTTTTGACTCAAGTAAACTAATCACTCACAGATTCACAAACTTCGACGACATCTACGAAGCAATGATCATAATGAGAGACAAACCACGTGACTTGATTAAACCTGCCGTAATTTTAGAATAGTTACTTTTACAGTAACTTTCTTTTTCTTTTTTTCAACCGTTTAATTTATAAATACCTTCAACTAAACTATTACTTACGAATTTTTAATGGTGTTTAGTGATATGGAATTCTGTCCTAATTGTGGTAAGATGTTAATGCCTAAGAAAGGTATGATTAAATGTAGATGTGGCTATGAGAAAAACCTCACCGATGAAGATATTGAGAAACAGTACCATATGGAAGGTGAAACAAAACCTCAGGCCAAAGTCATCGTCACCGACAACAAGAACGTGGCATTGCCGACCACAAGGATAACCTGCTACAAATGCGGTGGAACCAAGGGGTACTGGTGGACAGTGCAGACACGCTCAGCCGATGAGGCGCCAACTAATTTTATCCGCTGCGCCAAATGCGGAAATACCTGGAGAAGTTCAAACTAGAACCTAAACTCCAAAAATGGCATTTGACAGAATTGGGAAATTAAACGACAAAATAATAAAAATTAGTTTCAATGCCAAAATAAATAAGTTTATAAAATATTAATTGAAAGTATTAATCATGGAAATCGAAATTGATAAAATTGGATCTAACAAGTATTACAGTGAAGTTTTGGCTGTAATGTCTAATTATTCAAAGCTAGTGAAAAATCCAAGGCAAAAAATACGGGGATTAAGTTCACAGGCAATTCTATTAACCGGAATTGCATTGGCGTTTCTGGTAATCTTTACAGTCCTGTATCTTTGCTGGAACCATTTCAGTATTTGATTTGATGGCAGTCAATGCGGAAATGATTGAGGAAAGCAAATATGTGCAGGATAATTACAAACAAAAAAGTCATGAGGTCTATGTCAAATACTTTTTAGGCCGTATAAAGGATGTTCACAGCGACAATAACAAGTAGAACATGACATTGATAAAGATGAGTTTATTGATGCCGTCAACTTTAAAGTCATATCATATTAACGAATCAGTCACTTCAAAGACCAAATTCCCATTAATCTATGGAATAATTTCAATTTACACAACTTTCATTTTAGAGGAACCCATCCATCCGGTGGGCACACCATTTCCGGGGTCCCTGTATGTTGAAGAGAAGGACGGCAAATTCTACTGTCCTGTCAAGGATGCCAATCTGGAATCTCCGAATGCTGTTTGCAAGATGTGCATTGCTGAACAACTGGAATTTTAATATTTCGAACCAACATTAATTATTCGCTATTTTTATAAAAAATATTCAGCATTATTTAGCATTATGGCAACAAATTAATATACTTTAAAATAAAACTATTATCAACTAAAAGTAAGCGAGATGATACTTTTATGTTGGACAAGAAATGGATGGTGCTGGCAATATTTTTCATAGCTTTGGTTGCAATATCTGGCGTTAGTGCAGCTGAAGATACTGGAGATGTTGCCGCCATAGAAACCGATACACAAGCAAATACAATAACAAATGATATAGCGACAGATGAAATACAGGATTATGCTTTAAAGGTATCTGAAAATGATGAAAGTGATGATGCACTGGCGGTGTCAAACAATGAAGAAATCTTAACTGATGTGTCAGAATGTTATGTTAATTCCAGTTATAGTGGTAATGAATATGGTACTTATGAAAATCCATATTCAAATTTATATATCGCTTTAAACGCAGAAGGTAGGAAAGATGGAGACATAATTCATATTGCTGCTGGAGAATATACTGGTATTGGGAGTAATATAGGATTGGCTATCAATAATAATTTAACATTTGATAAATATGGCTTTGGTGAAGTAATATTTGATGCAAAGGGTGAAAAAAACTTCTTTGATATTTATGCTGAAGAAATTAAGATTACTGGAATAACATTCAAAAATGGAATGTCTAATGATTGTGGAGGCGCACTTACTTTTCAGAACGGTTTGAAAAATAGTTTAATTGGCGGCGACTTTATAAATAATACTGCCCCTCTTGGCGGAGCTATACTGATCAAGGGGATTATCGAAAATTCCGTAATTTCTGCTTATTTTGCCAATAACCATGCATTAATGGGAGGTGCAATTTTTGCACCATCTATTATAAATACTACAATAGATGGAGATTTCTTCAATAATACTGCAGGCAGCTTAGACCAGAGTTGGTCAGTTGAGGAATTATTAGGTTGCGGTGGCGCAATATTTGTTGAGGAAGTGTTACAAAATTCCTCCATATCAGGCTCTTTTTTATCAAATGGGGCTACTAATTTAGGTGGCGCCATATTTGCCGCTAAAATGCTTAATTCTAATGTTACAAGCACTTTCAAGGAGAACTATGCTTTGATGGGTGGCGCAATAAATGCTCCAATTATAATGAAATCTAAAATTGACGGTGAGTTTTCAACTAATGTCGCTTTGATAGGTGGTGCAATCTCTACAGGAATTGTTAACGGAACTGAAATAGGTTCTGAGTTCATAGGCAATACTGCAGATTTCTCCCTTAGTCATGATGAGCAAGTTAAGGAGTATGTTTTAGGTCGTATTATTTCATTTATTGGGGAATATGTTGACAATGTTACATTGGTAGAAGAAATTGGACAGTACCTTGAAGAACACGACATGCCTCTTGGTTTTGGCGGTGCCATATCTGTTGTTGGAATTGTAGAAAATTCCAGTATCTTTGGTAATTTTACAGAAAACAATGGTGCTGTTGCAGGCGGTGCCGTTTGTGTTTTAGGACTTGCCGTTAAAGATAATATTTTAGGTGAATTTACACATAACCATGCAGGAATGGGAGGTTCGTTATGGCTTCCAATTGTAGAATATTCCACTATTGGTGGCGAATTTAAAGATAACTACGCTGTACAGGGTGGTGCAATTTTTGCCGACATTGCTAAAAATGATATTATAAACGGCAGTTTCATGAATAACCTCGCAATTAATGATAAAGATCTAATTGGTGCTGATAAGCTTGCCTGGGGTGGTGCAATATGCATCGACGGCATTTTGCAAGATTCCTTTATTGAAGGTTATTACATCCTCAACAGCGCTACTGAGTTAGGAGGTGCGATTGGAGGCATCGACTTTGTAATTAATTCCACCATTTCCGGTTTCTTCAGCAATAACACCGCAAAGATTGGTGGTGCAATTGATGCCCCATCTTTGGATAGCTCCAATATTTCCGGTAACTTTGCCTACAACAAAGCAGCGATAGGCGGCGCGATTATGGCACTCAATGTTAATAATGCTCAAATTAATGCAAATTTCATAAATAACGCAGCATTGGATTATGATGGTGAACAAATAGGATATAAAGAGTTTACCATACCTGCCGGTCTGGGCGGTGCAATATGCATTGTTGGAAATCTGGAAAACTCTATTTTCGCAGGCGATTTTGTATTTAACAAAGCCAATGCCGGAGGTGCAGTATTTATTTATGGATTAGAACTTTTTGAATCTGAAAATGGTATTTATAACAACATATTCGATTCTAACTTCATAGGTAATGGTGCAGGATTGGGTGCAGCAATTCTTATCAACGGATCATCATCCCAGAATAAGTTTAACTCCAACTTCATAAGCAACGTTGCCGTGCTTGATGGAATTGTTTATTTATTTGACAGCACTGAAGATTCAATATCTGGCTGCCTGTTCATGGACAACACTGCAGAAAATTCAGTCCTCTCCATTGAGTCCTCATCAGGTACAAACATAACCAATAACATTTTCCTGAATTCCGATAGGGTTTATGATATTGTGGTTAATGGAGAACTATTATGCCTTGACAATAACTGGTTTGGACATAATGCAACCAATTATAAGGATTCCCCAAAAGTTGATGGTTATGAACTCAACAATTGGCTATTTTTGAATGCTGTAGTTGACCCTGCTTCAGTTTCATACCTTGGCACAACCAATATAGTATTCAATCTATTTGTCTACGACAACAGTACCAAATCATCTGTTGGCAAATATGACCATACCCTTTTGGAGCCTGTTAACTTAACAATCGCTTCAACAAACGGCAAGGTTGACAAGGAGATTGTCACTATTGGAGAAGCCATCAAATTCTCCTCAAACGGCAAGAAGGGCACAGTGACTGCAGCAATAGGGGATGTACAGGACACTATTGAAATCAGTTGTCTGCCTAGGCTGTCTGGAAATAATCTGGTAATGGATTATCTTGGAAACAATTACAAAATCCAGGTCTTTGACGCCAATGGAAATCCTGTTGCAGGCGAAACCGTAAAAATGACAGTAAATGGTGTTACATATACAGTCAAATCTGATAAAAATGGTTATGCGACATTGCCTATTAAATTAAAGCCAAAATCATATACTATTACTTCAAAATATAAAGGATTTACTCTTAAAAACACTATTAAGGTTAAAAATACTTTAAAGACTCAAAAATCATTCTCTGTTAAAAAGACAGCAAAGAAATTGGTCTTAAAAGCAACCCTCAAATGGAGTAATGGAAAGGCAATTGCAGGCAAGAAAGTTTCCTTTAAAATCAACGGCAAATCATTCTTTGTAAAAACAGATAAAAATGGAAATGCTAAAATCACCTTTGCGGTGAAAGTTAAAAATAAAACATTGAAACTCACCTTTAACAAGAAAACCGCTAAAGTCAAAATTGGCAAAACATATAAAATCGCTGTTCATTACAAAAATGAAACCGCTAGCTCAAAATTGGTAGTTAAAAAGTAATTGCTCCGGCAGTTACTTAACCTTTTTTTATTTTTCAACAACCAACACAACTATCATAATTCTTAATTTGACACTTAATTTTTGTACTAGTTCACTTTATCGGGAATATCAGGAAAAAGAATCTGAAAAATCCTCTATTTAGATGATTTTTTGCTAACTTTTCAGAAAAAAAAGGATATGCTTGAAGCGGAAGGTTATGAAATCTACACAAGAGGTAGAAAGATATTCGATATTTTGTGAAAGATTTTTGAAAATAATTTATATGATTAAAATAAACAATAATAATAATGAAAACTCTTGAAAGAACACTGAAATCCGTGAGTGAAAATCCAAAATATATTTTCCGTTTAACCATTCAAGGCGTGATGGTAGGTATATTTGCAGGATTGATGGTTTGCCTATACCGTCTCTTGCTTGCACTATCGGAAGGTGTTTTAAGAGATTATTTGGGTGTAATACATGGGAATGTATTATACATCGTTCTATTTTTCATAGCCCTGATAATTATGGGGCTTTTGATTGACTTTATAACTAAATGGGAAGTCGATTCGGCAGGAAGCGGAATACCTCAGGTTTATGCTGAGGTGAAAGGCCACATGGAAGCCAATTGGGCAAAAGTGCTATTTTCAAAGATTGCCGCCGGTGTCCTGACTGCTCTTGGTGGTCTCTCCCTTGGTCCTGAAGGTCCGTCAGTCCAAATCGGTGGTATGGCAGGAAAGGGAATTGCAAAAATATTCAAGGGATCAAAAACCGATGAGCTGAGGCTGATTCTTGTGGGTTCGGCTGTCGGTATTACAGCTGCATTCAATGCGCCATTGGCAGGGGTGATTTTTGTTTTTGAAGAGATAAACCATGGCTTTGACAAGACTTTGGTTTTCATTGCACTTGTATCGGCTATAGTATCGGATTTCATTTCAAAAATGATTTTTGGCCAGTCTACAATCCTTAATTTTCCCGTTTTAACCATTCCTTTGCCGTCCTATTGGATTTTAGTTGTCTTGGGACTGGTTATAGGATTTTTGGGATATCTCTATAATGTCGGAATGATTAAATCCAGCGACATTGTTGCAAATTTAAGGATTCC
>JAEEGL013859638.1_pt1 | contig 11463 bp, 8 predicted proteins | sample 9134231 | NCBI WGS metagenome assembly JAEEGL01 (sample SAMN16246548, study PRJNA631951) | gut metagenome | biome: gut microbiome; feature: rumen; material: fiber-attached | host: Bos | place: Iran: Karaj | collected 2018-10
AGTATCATGGAGAATTTGAAAAAAACGAATTATGATTATTCACAGACACTTTGGATGAAGATGTTTCTTGCCGAGCCCGATTTTGAGCACAACAGGTCTAAGGTTTATATTACTTTCAAACAGGCGCTTGAAATCATACGGGTAATAGACAATATGACGCAGGGCATTAAAAAGATAGTCTATCAAGTCGGCTGGCAGGGGCTTGGACACGATGACTGCTACCCCGAGATGGAGAAAATCAACGAATATCTCAAAGAGCCCTCGGATAAATCCGCCCGAGACGCGCTGTGGAATCTTTATGAAGAGGCAAAGAAATATAATACGGTTGTCAGTTTTCACGGAAATCTGGCGGATGCTTATTCAGCAACCCCCTGCAGTCCTCAGCTTATAGAGACGGATTCCGTTCTCAAAAACACAGACGGCACGCCCGCGGTGATTGAGGTTTTCAACGGCAGAGACGCTTACAAAATCTCATATAAAGGATATTACGAAAGCGGACTTTTCAAAAAGAACTGGGATAAATTCTGCGAGGTCACTCCCGTAAAAGAGGCAGGCACGGTTCACCTCGATAATTTCTGCATTGCGCAGAATATGAACCCATACACATCGGTTGAGGAAGAGGCGGATGCCCGCAACAAAATGCTTGATTATATTATTTCGCTCGGTATAGATGTGACCACCGAATACACCTACCGCGAGCTTGAACTGCGAGCAGAGTCCCCCGAGCATCCGATAAACGTTTATTACAAAGCGCAGGGCAAAAAGCCCCCGAAGGGCAACTGGAAGGATGCTCCCTTCCATACGCTCGGCAGGATTCCCGCTTCCTGGTGGACAAATAATATAACCGCCGATGAATGTATGAAGATTCCGCCCTCGCTTTACAGCGGGCATCTGACCGATTCCAAACAGCTGGCGGCGTTTTACGGCGCAATGCACGGAGAGGATCTCTGGATGCGTAAAAGCATTGATCCGAAGGACTGGGCAGGCGAATTCCTGTTTCAGTTCTGCACTCTCCAGCTCCCCTATTTCTATCTCAACAGGCACGAACGCCTAGAGCTGATTGAAAAAGACGAGGGATATATTGTGAAATTCTCCGAAGGCATCGTAAGCGACGGAATAAAATCGGAGATAACCAAAGACGGAATTATTCTGAAATCCGGTGATGATGTCATCCTTCCTCTTGATAAAGAAAACTCCGTATTTATTGCATATTCAAAAAGCGGAAGAAACGGCGAATGGAATATTCCCGATGCTGAATTCGAAACGGCCTCAATATCGGAAATCTCCGTTGACGGCAACGTTGCGGCAGGCGAAGCGACGATTTCAGGCGGCAAAATCAATCTTGATATAAAACCCGGTCAGGCGTTTGTTATTGAAAAACGCGGCTGACCGTTAAAGGAGTGTATATGATATGAAAAAGGAATACTGCGGAATACCGATGAGATTCGCCCATACCGGAGTTACACAGTTTGCCCCCGAGAATACTCTTGAAGCGTTCAAAAAGGCGGCCGAACTGGGTTGCGAGGGAATAGAGCTTGACATCCAGCTCAGCGGCGACGGTGAGATTATCGTTACCCATAACGGCGACATGGCCTATATGACCTTTGAAAAGCATCATGATGTGCTTAAAGATATGACGGCTGAGCAGATAAAGAAATTTGATATTCCGTATCGCAACGCTCTGAAACTGAAATATCCCCCGTATCCCTGGACCGAGCATTTCGGCGGCAGACGTATGATCACTCCGCCCGATTATGTTGAAGACAGAGTCACTCATCTGATAACATTCCCCGAGTTCGACGCATGGCTTTCGACTGTTGATTATGACCTTACCGTTGAAGTTGAATTCAAATGTACGGGTATGTGCCCGCGTATGGATGAAATCCTCGCGAAATCATCTAACGTTTCAAGATATATCCTTTTCTCAGGCAGCTGGGATGTGCTTGAAGAGATGCAGGAGCATTACCGCAAAAGCGGCAAGCCGGAAGGTCTCCGGCTCGGAGCGAATATCCGCTTTATAAATGAGCAGACTATGGATTTTGTCAAGCGCTCCGACCTCTGGGAAGTCGGTCTCAATAATGAGGCATTCACCAAAGAAGATGTCGATATGTTCGAATCTATGGGAATCAAGGTCTTTTCCAATCTCGGCGATTATCCCGAATGGTGGAAGCAGATTTGTGATATGGGCGTTACCGGATTCAAGACCAATTATCCAGATGCATATACAGAATGGTGGACCGCGGAAAACTCATAACGAAGCCGGAGGCTGAAAAATGATTGTACTTTTTCTCAAAAGGATTGTGGTGATATTTATGGCTCTGATTTCTCTGTTCAACGCAAAAAGCACAGGTAATTACGCTGATTACTGCGGCGATTTTGATTTCCAGAGAATAGCGGCAGATAATCAAAAACCGGGAACCACAAGAATTATGTCCTACAATATCCGCTGTGCAGATGTCAACGGTGTTCAGGTTTCCGACAGGATAGACATAGCAATCCGTCAGATTAAAGAGGTTATGCCCGATTCGCTCGGCATTCAGGAAGCGACTCCCGAATGGATGAAAGCGCTTGATAAAGAGCTGTCACTTTACGGGTGGGTCGGCCTTGACAGAGAAAAGGGCGTTTCCCCGCTGAAAAACGGCGAATCCTGCCCGATTTTCTACCTGAAAGCAAAATATACGCTTGAAGACAGCGGCAATTTCTGGATATCCGATACACCAGATGTGCCATCAAAAGGTCCGGGCGCGGGATGCATCAGAATCTGCACCTGGGTTAAGCTCAAAGACAGACTCACCGGAAAAGAATTCGTTCATGTGAATACGCATTATGATCATGTTTCCGAAGAGGCAAGAGTGCAAGGCGCTCTTATTGTCACCCGATTTATAAATGAGCATTTTTCGGGCCTTCCGATAGTCTTCACCGCCGATATGAACACGACGGAAAAAGGTGTAGCGTACGCGACAATGACCGAAAATCTCACCGACGCGCGCTTTGCCGCAGAGGATTGCAAAACCTACGGCACTTTCCATGCGGGAAAGAATCCTGCGGATAATGAGGATTATTATATTGATTTTTTACTCTGTTCGGATGAGTTTGAGCCCGCCGCCTATCGCACGGTAACAAAAGGCGTTGACAATCGCTTCACTTCCGACCATTTCCCGATTTACGCGGATCTGATTCTGCGGAGCAGGGCATAATCAATATTATTTAACCGAAATTGATGAAGGACCCGTGTTATATGATAGATTTCAACAAATCCATTTTTGAAAACTCAAGAGAAAAGATTCTTATCTGCGCTCACCGCGGTTTTTCGGGTGCGGATATCCCCTGCAACTCAATGGCCGCATTCAAGGCGGCAATTATGAGCGGAGCGGATATGATAGAGCTCGATGTAACGAAAAGCATCGACGGTAATTACTTCGTCTTTCATCCGGGTATGGAGCACGCGCATCTGCGTAAGAAAAAACTGATTTCTACAATGCGCTCCGACAAGGTAAAAAAACTTCGCTTTGTAAATCAGGATGACTGCCCGACCGATTTCGGCATCAACACTCTGGAAGAGGTCTTCGATTATCTCAGAGGAAAGTGCTATATCAATGTAGATAAATACTGGACCGATATTCCCGGTATTACCGGGTGCATAAGAAAATGCGGCGTTGAAAAGCAGGTCGTGGTCAAAACCGCTATAAAAGACAGATATATTAAAGAACTTCTCAAATATGCCCCCGACCTTATGTTTATGCCGATAGTCCGCCATAAAGACGATATTACGGATGACCTGATAGCAAAGGGTATCAACTGCATAGGTGCGGAAGTCCTTTTTGAAAAAGACGATGAACCCGTCGCATCCGATGAATACATACAGAGTATGCATAATAAAGGGCTGGTAGTCTTCGGAAACGCGATAGTTTACAACAAGAATGATGTCATTGCGGCAGGTCACTCCGACGATAATTCTTTTGTCATATCGCCCGATTACGGTTGGGGATGGCTTGCGGATAAAGGATTTGATATTATCCAGACGGACTTCTGCCCGTTGGTCTCAAAATATCTTTCCGAAAGATCACATTAAGACAAAGAGGCAAAATGAAAAACAGATTATTGATTCTTACGCTGGCTCTCTGCCTGATTTTTTCTCCGCTCATATCCTATGCAACCGGCGCCGGCTATAATCCCGATGCATACAGCGGAGAAATCACTTTCTCGGACTCACTCTATGAAAATGATGAAATCGCAGAAGAGCCGAGAGTAACATTTGAATATATCAAAAATGAGCAGCAAACACCTGAAAATACGCCGGTTATCGGATGCAAGGCGGCTTATCTTGCGGATCCCGTAAGCGGGAAGATCTTTTATGAAAAGAACGCGCACGAAAAAATGTATCCCGCAAGCACGACCAAGATCCTCACTGCCCTGCTCGTGCTTGAAAACTGCGACGCCGATGATATTGTCACCGTTTCACAGCACGCCATCGATCTCAAGCCGGTCGGATATTCGAGCGCCAATCTTAAAGCGGGTGAAAAATTAAGTGTCTATACCCTGCTTCAGGCCATGCTTATTCCCAGCGCAAACGAGGCGGCCTACGCCCTTGCGGAGCATGTGAGCGGAAGCGTTGAATCCTTTGCCGCACTCAGCAACAAAAGGGCAAAGGAACTCGGATGTGAAAGCCTTCATTTCGTAAACCCAAACGGCGTTCACGACGATAATCATTATTGCAGCGCCTATGATTTATACCTCATAGCGAGGGAATGCAGAAAATATGACGTTTTCAATGAGATTGTAAACACCAGGCAATTCACTGTGCCCGCAACGGATATCTATCCCCGAAACGACAGAACATATGCAAATACAAACGAACTGATTCTCCCGCTTTCGGGAAACTATTATCCCCGATGCAACGGTATCAAGACCGGTCACACCACACCCGCGGGCGAGTGCCTTGTTTCAAGCAGCACAGAAGATAATTTAAACCTTATCTGTGTCGTTCTGGGCGGCAGAATAACAGGCGGCGTCAACGAGCGCTTTTCCGATACAAAAAAACTGATTGATTTTGTTTATGACAACTATTCCCGTAAGCTGATTGCCGATAAAAGCAAACCGCTCACAGAGATTAACATTGAAAACGCTGTAAAGGATACTCCGATGCTGAATGTTGTATTGCAGACAGATATCGTCACTGTAGCTCCGAACGAAACCGATGAAAACAATGTAATTACGCAGATTTCTCTGCCGGAGAACCTGAAAGCGCCGATTCATGAAAATCAGGTGGTCGGAACTGTAACCTACAGAGCGGACGGTATGATCTACAAGACCAATCTGGTGGCAGGCAACGAGATAATCAAGAAGCCGTACTGGATTTATAATTCGCTCATTTCACTCGCCGCAATTCTTGTGATAATTATGATTCTTTCAACGGTCAGAAAATCAAAAATACGCAAGGCAAAACGCGCACGCAGAGCTGGATAAATAATGCGACGCAATGCTTATAACATAAACCCCCGTTGTCTTTACGGCAACGGGGGTTCTTTGCTCTGTGAGATATTTACGGGGTATTCAGCTCGTATTCTTTCGTATCCGGATTATTTATCTCTTTTCATCTTGATATTGATATTCTGAGGAACTTTGTCTGCACACATTTTTCTCAGACGCTCATAGTTTGCGTCGGGAATATCGGGATTACCTTTTGAATAACTCGGTATAAGCTCATCTCCGGGGAATTTCGGATCTGTGGTGCGCGTATCATTGCGCCAGGCATCGCGCTCCTCTTTATTTCTCAGATTCGGCACCGCCATGGGCTTTCCGCCTTCAAGAGCGCTGAAATAACCGAAAAGTCCGGGCAGGAACATATCCATCGCCTCATAAACGTCGATAACATCGGCATTTTTATTGCCTCTGATTCTCTGCACCATATTATACATAATATAGAAATCCGAACCGCCGTGATAGAAGCCTTCTGTTTTGTCGCTTAAATCGTCGGTTGCGTCATACTCTCTTGCCTTGCCTGTATTCTGCCCGTCATATTTATCCACGTTGAGATACATGCTCTGTGTGCCGTCTTTGGTCTTGTCATCCTCTCTTGCGCTCTCGGCTCTGCCTTTTGAGCCGTAAACGCAATACCAGAGCGAATTCTTTGAGGGACCGACGCCGTGAAGGCTCTTGAGAAGCGCGCCGCTCTCGAGGGTAACCATCTCAACCGCATAACCGCCGGCCTTCGCGCCCATTCTCCACATCCTGTCATTGAACGGACCTTCAAATCCCGTTACGCTGACCGGTCTCTCGCCCGAGATATGAATCAGCGGACCGAGGGAGTGAGTGCAATAATAGAAGGCGGACATTGTATTTCTCCAGTGATTCTCATCGCCTCTTGTGAGAAAATGCCAACCGTCCTCGCAGTTATGCATATATTCGCCTTCGCCGTATTCAAATTTACCGAGCTCGCCCTCCCGGCAAAGTTCTCTCATCGCCTTGGGAGCAGGCATAAAGCAGCAGTTTTCGCCGTAGGCATAAATCATGCCGGTCTCTTCAACCGTTTCGATAAGCTCAACCGCCTCTTTCATATTGCGGCAGGGAAGCAGCTCGGAGAGAACGTGCTTGCCCGCACGCATCGCCTTGATAGCAAACGGAGCGTGCTCATTCGCATAATTTGCGAGCACAACAGCGTCAAAATCGCATTTGAGAAATTCGTCATAATCGGTGAAGTATTGAATACTTTCTTCGCCGAAATGCGTCTTTTTCTCTTCGAGGGCAGGCAGATAATTATCGCAGATTGCTACAAGCTCGGCATTATCCGAACGCTTGCAGTAATTCATCATATCGGTTCCGCGGCCTGCGCCGACCACGCCGATTTTTATCTTTTCCGCCTTGGATTTACGGACAATATTCTTATAGAACGTGCCGTCCTCATAATACATATCGATTGAGTCGATATTTCTCTCTTCGAGCACCGCCTGCCAGCGCTCCTCCATACCGATATCGTATTCAACCGGTCTGAAACCCGCGTTGATATATCCGGTTACCGCCGCCTTGCGCCATTCATCGGTAGTGAGCTGAACGTGATGAAGATCAAATTGAGAGAGATGCTTCAGAGCAATCATCGTCAGGTATTTTGAAAGACCTTTTCCCCTGAAATCATCACGGATAGCAACCATATGAACATCGCCGGCGTTTTCGTCTTTCATTACGAAAGCGGTTACCGTGCCGATATGCTCACCGTTGTAATCAAGGAAAAACACGTCTCTCTGCGGGTCAATATCCTCCTCGGCGGCAATCGCGCTGCCGAAGCCCCGAAACCCGTCGTGTCCGTCGCCCACAAGGCCGTTGCGGCAGATCCTGACCCAATCATCCCTGTCTGAAACACATTTGAAATTCGAGACGGAATAGCCCTCGGGCAGGTCGTATTCTTTTATCGGCGTGCCGGGAAACCAATACATTTTGAGCTGTGACATTTCAACTTACCTCCGCGGGAAAAATATAACAATGAAATTATATCATCACGAAAATTACAATTCAATATTTTGCCCGTCTTTTTCTTGCCAATTTACAATAAAAATGGTAAGATATGCGTGAAGGGAGTGAGAAAAATGATTAAATGCCCGAATTGCGGAGCAGGTATGTATTTTGACATAAAAGACCAGCTCCTCAGATGCAGATCCTGCGGCAGTAAAATGGCCGCCGCCGAATATGAAGGCGATATCAATGCCGAGGAGAGCACCTTTGAAACACAGATTTTTCTCTGTAAGTCCTGCGGTGCTCAGCTTATGGCTCCGGGCGAGCAGGCGACGGCATTCTGCCCCTACTGCGGCAATCAGTCGATGATTGAATCGAAAATCAGAACCTTCGAGGCAAATAAGATTATCCCCTTCAAGAAGACAAAAGAGGATATTGAAAAAGCGTTCGGCAATTATATCAAGGGGAAACTCTTTGTCCCCGATGACTATAAGACGCACTCGGGTGAAAACAGTTTCAGAGGCGTATATATCCCGCACTACAACTATACGGTCGGCTACAAGCCCGGCACTATTGTTGTCGAGGGACACCGCGATTTTGACGAAGGCAACAAGCATCATCATATGACCTTCGCCAATGAGGTTACCACCGGCGGCGGGGAATCCGAAAACATAGTCAGGGATGCTTCTGCGGCATTTGACGACAATCTCGCCGCGGCGATTGCACCCTATTCCCATTCCGAAGCGACAACCTTCCGCGAGGGATATCTCGGCGATTTTTACGCGGATATTCCGTCAGTTGACCCCGGAATCTATGATGATGAGGTCACGGAAGAGGCCGTTGACGAAATGAAAGAGGAAATTGAAAAAGCCAACAGGCATAAGGATATGGAGTTCGACTACGACGACGATAAGCTCGCCGCAAGAGTCGAAAAAACCGGAGTGCGGGCAGACCTTTATCCGGTATGGTTCATGACGCATAAGATGAGAAACAACCGCGTGGCCTATGCTGTCGCAAATGGACAGACGGGCAAGATGGCTATGGATCTTCCTGTATCAAGGAGCAAGTTTTTCATCGGCGTGTCACTGGTAACCGTTATACTTTTTGCCGCTTTTATTCTGCTTTTCGGATATATGACACCGGGTACTCTTACGGGCATCTGCTCGTTACTGCTGGCGGTTTCACTGATTGTGCTGACAGTATGTGCCTTCAGGATTCACAAGCGCGAGCGCAGCATTATTTTCGAAAAAACGCAGGCGGATAAAATCACCTCCGAAGCGGCAAAGAAGAAAAAGAAAGCTGTCAAAAAAGCAAAGAATGCCGCTTCTTTCTCTTCTGTAGTTACAATATCGATTATCGCTGTTTACGCGCTCAGCATTTTGAAGGCGGTACGGCTCCCGGCCGCGAATGCCGCCGTTATCCTTTGCGGCGCAGGACTTGTGATTTCGGCGATAAGCTTCATCGCCCTTATCTTCCTCATCCGCTCGGATGACACGCTCAACACGATTCTCGTTAACGGCATCAGCTCAGTCCTCTTCATCGCCGCCTGCCTTGTGCTGACGGTGAAAAATCCGTTCAACGATATATACTATGCGGGAGCGGCGCTTATCTCACAGCTGATTGTGATAGTCAACTGCCTTAGCGTAATCGGCCTTTTCGACCGCCTCTGCACTCATCCGGCGCCCGATTTCTTCACGAGAAAGGGGGCTTCGCACGATGAGAATTAAGAAAACACTATCCTGCATTTTCGCTTTGCTTATCTTCTGCCTTGTTCTATCCCCTATGGCATTCGCAAGCGGAAACAACCGCATAATAATTGACGATATGGCGGATTTATTCACCGACGAGCAGGAAAAAATACTGAAAACACAGCTTGAAAGCGTGCTCCCCTACGGCAACGCGGGAATAGTCACGAGAGGCGGACATTCCTACGGCAGCACAGATGAAATGGCGCAGAATCTCTATGCGTATTATTTCGGCGGCGAAAGCGGGACCCTATTCGCAATAGATATGCAATACCGCAATATCTATATCTATTCTGACGGCGAAATCTATAAAACAATCACCAAAACACGCGCAAACGAAATCACCGACGATACATATATGTACGCAACGCGCGGCGAATACTATCTCTGCGCGAGCGAGGTTTTCAGCCGCATTACGACTCTGCTTGAAGGCGGCAGAATCTTTTCCCCGATGAAATATGTCGCTTATTTTCTGATTGCCTTCGGCCTCGCGATGATGATATGCATAATCATCGTGATTATACAGAGACGCCTGCCTAAGCTGATGAAGGACAAGCGCGGCGATGAAATCGACGGCATCGATACCAACCTGCCGCTGACAATCAGAAGCATATTCCTCAAAGACAAGGTCACCACCCGCTCCTCCGGGGGCGGCGGAGGAGGTCACGGCGGTGGCGGAGGAGGCCACGGCGGCGGTGGCGGAGGTCACGGATTCTGATTCAATATGTACAAGAAAAGCCACCCTCACGGGTGGCTTGGTTTTTTGCTTTTAATTATTCTCCATATACTCCGGGCACTTCGATTTCGATATCGGAAACCGGGAAGCTTGCGCAGGGATGGATATAGCCGTAATCCTTATCCGCTCTGCGTCTGCCGTCTGTTTCTTCGGGTATGAAGACATTGCCCTTGAGGAGCTTCGATCTGCACCATCCGCATTCGCCGCATCTGCAACGGGACGGCGCGGGAATTCCGGCTCTCTCTATCGCGACGAGCAAAGGCTCATTCGCGCTTGCGGAAAACTCATAGACAGCTTCGCCTCTGTTGAGCTTGATATTGAAGACCTGATCCTTGCATTCCGCGGGATAGCCGGGCTGCGAGGCGACATCCTTCGTCACGCTCTGGAGCTCTTTACGGAAGAATTTGCGGTCAATATTGAGTTTCTCAACCTCTTTGCCGACAAACTTATACATCGCCTCGGGACCGCACATAAATATCGAGCAGGTACCGTTTGCGGGGAGATATCTTGAGATGAGCTCGGCGGTAATAAATCCGCTCTCGCAGTCCTCTCTAGTCTCTTCACTGAGAACATGAACCACCTTGACCTTTGAGCAATCATTGGTAATCGATCTGAGCTCATCCTTGAAAAGAATGCTCTTATCGTCGCGCGAGCCGTAGATGATTGTGAGATTGAAATCCTCGATACCGTCGCGGATGGCATAGGCCATCGAAAGGAAAGGAGTGATTCCGCTGCCTCCCGCGAGAGCAATGACGGTTTTGCCGTCTCTAAGCGGATCATAGAAGAAACTGCCCTCGGGTGCACTTGCGATTACTTTATCACCTGCACGGAGCTTGTCGATAATCTTGTCCGCCGCGAATCCGCCGGGATTTCTGCGGATTGTGACTGCGTATTTGCCGAGCAGACTCCACTGCGGAGACGAGCTTATAGAATAGGGTCTTGTGATAATAGAATTATCAATAATGAACTGTAAGCTCAGATACTGACCCGCCTTGAAAAAGGCAACGGGCGAACCGTTTTCATTGCCGAGAATATAGGTCTTCGCGTCGGTATGGTCGATGATTTCCCTGACGGTGAGAACCTGATAATCGGGATGGAGGGCCTTCGCCTTCCGGTTAATTGTGAATTCGCCGTCAACATCTTTTAATTCGGCGCCTGCAATAACGGCATCTCGTGTTTTGGGAAGAAAAGCGAATTCCTTCATATCGTTGCCGCCGAGGCCTTTTAATTTAACTCCGTAAGGCATTACTTTCCCTCCTTTGCCAAAGCGATTGAAGCGAGCTGATAGCCGCAGTAGAGAGCGGACGAATAACCGTCGCCTCTCGGGCCGGATGTTCCTATCGGAATAAGTCCTTTTATCGGATAATCGGTCGCAATTGACATATTTCTGCTCATAATATCATCCCAGTCCCTCGTTTCGTAGCCGTAAACGGCGCCTTCGGGAGCATTCAGATATCTTGCAAAGGTCCAGGGGCTCGCGATTGAGATTTCCTCGATATAAGGTTCAAGATCTATGCCCGCCTTATCCCTGAGCTG
>JAEEGL015094445.1_pt1 | contig 11463 bp, 13 predicted proteins | sample 9134231 | NCBI WGS metagenome assembly JAEEGL01 (sample SAMN16246548, study PRJNA631951) | gut metagenome | biome: gut microbiome; feature: rumen; material: fiber-attached | host: Bos | place: Iran: Karaj | collected 2018-10
AGAATATTGATCATCTAATAATTCATCTAAACTATCATATTTATGAATACCTCTATTATCATAATCAGCATGTTCAAACCAGTACCAATAATCACCATCTTTATATACTAAAAATGTATGAGTTGGATAATCATTATCATAGTCTAATGAAACCATTTCAAATATTGTTTTTAATTCATAATTACGTTCTTTAAACCATGCTCTTTCTAATTCAACTTGATCCCAACAATTACCATAACCAGTTCTTAACAAATCATTTTTATCTTCTAAAATATATTCTTCTTTCCAAGAATTATCAAAATCTTCATCACCATAATGATATACTCTGCCACTCTTACCTAAATAACCATATTTAATATTAGAATCTAAAAAATCATATAAGTCTTGTACTGTCTTAATCTTATTATATTCTTCAGTCATATAATCACCTAATCTATCTTTTTTTCAAACTTTTCTTCTACTAACCTAACCGGATATGACTTATCACTCATAAGTGAACTAATAGATTGATCATTATGAATACTATATATTATTTCAGCTATATATTTAGATACATCACATACATGTAACCATTTCTCTTCCTGATATTCTTTTGGTATATAAGAAAGATTAGTAGTATATACACCTGATAACATCTTCTTATCATAATATTCTTTAAACTTATCAATTCCTTTAGTAAATAAAGCATAAGTAACTACTACATATATATAAGCTACTCCTCTTTTATGTAATTCTTCTATTACATCAAACATACTTCCTCCAGAAGAAATCATATCATCTGAAACAATTGCAGTGTATCCTTCAATATCATTATTACCGGAATAATCATGAGCAATAACAGGATATTTTCCATCAACCATATTATTATAGTCTCTTTGTTTAACAAATCCTCCTGCTTTTCTATGAATATATCTAGAATTAAATGAGTTTAAATATACATTTCTTCTACCAGTAGCCCCATTATCTGGTGCCACAAATAATAATTTTTTTAATCTTACTTTAGGCAAATCATTTATTAAATCTTCTAAGATTGTATTAGTTGGAAAGAAATTATCAAATTCCATATTATGTATAGCATGTTCTACTCCTTGATCATGAGCATCAAAAGTAATAAAACTTTTAACTCTACTCATATTATCAATTTCATGTAGAGTTGCTCCACAAGCCAAGTTTTCTCTAGTGTTTCTTCTATGTTGTCTACCTGCATATAAAAGAGGCATAACTATATTAATACTCTTCGCATGACAATTACATGCACCTATACCATCTTTTAATTGAACAAGTAAATCATTAGGAGATGTATGGTTAATAAAACCATGCATTTTATATTCTAAAGAATAATTACCTATATCTGTTAAAAGAAATAAATCTTTTCCTCTAACAGTTTCATTAATCTCTATTTTTAAATGTCCATCTTCAAAGAATAATTCACTAAATTTTACTCTAAAAGTATACTTATCAGGATCTAAATTATACATCTCTAATAGATGTCTATTTACTTTTTCTCCTAATTCATCAGCGCTATCAAATATCATTAATCTTAAATTATCTTTATTAACTTCTTTCCTCATAATACCCTCCATTAATACCAAATATTTTTTAAATATTCACTTTCACAAGTTAAATTAATTTTCAATTTTTTAAGAGCCCGCTTATCTCCATCCATAACCATATATGTAGCATGAGCATCTACTCCATTTAGTTTTGGAATTTGAGATAAAGCCTTTTCAACAATAGGATTAGTAGTTGAACAAATACTTAAAGCAGTTAAAACTTCAGGTAATGTTAATCTAACTCCATCATTAAGGTCTCTTTTTAACTTTAACATTGGTTCTAAAACATTAGGTGATAGTAAATTAATATCATCAGGTATTTTACTTAAATGTTTAATTGCATTTAACACAACACTAGCTGGAGGTGTTAATAATTCTGTTTGCTTTCCTGTAATTATTTTTTTATTTATCTTTAAAGCTATAACTGGTAAATTTTCTTTTTTACTTTTATCAAGAGCCGGTTTAATTACATCTAGATAATACTCATCAATCTTAAGTTCATTCATCAATAATTTGATTTTTTTATAAGATTCAGTTTCTCTAATACCTAGTTTATAATTATTTAACTCTTCATAATATCGTCTAACAATTTCTTTTTTAGCAGCTTCTTCTACTACTTTTTCATCAGTAATACAAAAACCTACCATATTAACACCCATATCAGTAGGTGAATTATAAATATCTTTTCCAGTAACTTTATTTAGGATAGTTTTTAATACAGGGAATAATTCAATATCCCTATTATAATTAATAGCTTGAATATTATATGTATTTAAATGAAAAGGATCAATCATATTAACATCTTCAAGATCAGCTGTTGCTGCTTCATAAGCTAAGTTAACTGGATGTTTAAGAGGCAAATTCCAAACAGGAAATGTTTCAAATTTAGCATATCCTGCTTTAACTCCTCTTTTATTTTCATGATAAATTTGTGAAAGACAAGTAGCTAGTTTTCCAGAGCCAGGTCCTGGAGCATTAACTAATATTAATTTTTTAGTTGTCTCAATATAAGGATTAGCTCCATATCCTTCTTCACTAACTATAGTATCTACATCAGTTGGATATCCTTTAGTAAATCTATGAATATAAGTCTTTATTCCATTACGATTTAATTTATTAATAAATTTATCAACACTTATCTGATTATTATATAAAGTAATTACTACACTATTAACACTAAAGCCTTTCTCTTGAGATAAATTAATCAACTTAATAATTTCATCATCATAAGTTATTCCATATTCACCTCTAGTTTTATTTTTTTCTATATCACCAGCATTAATACAATAAATAATTTCTAAGTCTTTTTTTAGTTCCAAAAACATGTTGATTTTAGAATCACTTAGAAATCCAGGTAAAACTCTAGAAGCATGAGAATCATCAAATAGTTTTCCACCTACTTCTAAATATAATTTGTCAAATAGTTTAAATCGTTCTCTTATCTTTTCACTTTGAATTTTAACATATTTATCATTATCAAAACCCTTTTTCATTGTCTATCCTCCACACAAAAATTATATCACAAAAAAAGAGGAGATTTACACTAAAGTTAAATATCCTCCTTCTGTTGTTGGTTTAGCCATCGAAACACTTGGACTTGAACTAGTATAATTAGGCAAACTAGTACAACTATAAAACATATTAAGACCATTAGTAACATTCGAAACATCCCACAACGATGATATTTTTATTTCTGCTAAATTACAACAATTATAAAACATATTATACATATTCGTTACATTAGATGTATTAAAACTAGTTAGATCTAGTTCAATTAATGAAACACAATTTCTAAACATTTGAGACATATCTGTAACTTTTGAAGTGTTAAAACTACTCAAATCTATTGAAGATATACCAGTTGAATAAAACATATACGACATATTTTTAACATTTGATGTATTAAAGTTAGACAAATCTAAAGAATTCAAAGCATTGCATCCATTAAACATATAAGACATGTCAGTAACATTCGATGTATCAAAGCCACTTAAATCTATTGAAGATAATAGTTTGCAACTATAGAATAAACTTGCTAGACTAGTCACATTTGTTGTATCAAAGTTAACAATATTAATACTTGTAACTTTTTCACAGCCCCTAAACATAGAGGCCATAGAAACTAAAGCAGGCGTTCTAAAGGAACTCAAATCAAGACTAGCTAATTCTTTACAATTAAGAAACATTTCAGTCATACTAGTTACTTTTGAAGTATTAAAATTAGATAAATTCAAACCAGATAAACAATTACAAGCATAAAACATCTTTTCCATAGTTGTAACTTGTGATGTATCAAAACTAGATAAATTTATACTTGTTATATTTGTACAATTTTGAAACATTCCAGACATGTTCGTAACTTGTGATGTATCAAAAAAACTTAAATCAAGAGAAGAAAAACTACAATTAGTGAACATGATACTCATATTAGTTACTTTTGATGTGTCAAAAATATTTTTAGTAATTTGTGATAAATTAGTACAATTTCCAAACATATTAGACATATTTGTTACTTTAGAAGTATCAAAACTAGTTAAATTTAAAGTTGAATAATCACCACCAGCAAACATTCCAGACATATTAACTACATTCGATGTATTAAAATTGGTAACATCTAATGTGGTTAAATCTGTAGTATGAAACATGTCAGACATATTTCTTGCTTTAGATGTATCAAAACTAGAAATATTTAGATTAACTAATTTAGAACAGTAAGCAAACATTTTTGTAAAATCAACTACATTAGAGGTATCAAAATTACTTAAATCAAGTGATGTGATTTTTGTGCACATATAAAACATTCTATTGAAAGACCTTGCTGATGATGTATTAAGATTACTTAAATCAAAATTAATTAAATTAGAACATTCATCACAAAAAGAATCAAAATTATCAACTTGTGAAGTATCACAAGAAACCATATCTATTGTTTTTAAATTGTTACATCTATAAAACATATAATTCATATTTCTAACTTTTGATGTATCTAGATGATTTAGATTAATTGAAGTTAAAAGCTCACATCCAAAAAATAAATATGACATATCAACAACATTTGAAGTGTCAAAGTTACTTGTATCCACTCTTAAACTTCTACACTCGATAAACATATGACTCATCCTAGTAACCTTTGATGTATTTATATTACTTAAATTAACAGTTGTTAACTTCCAACAACAACCAAACAAATAATCCATATCCATGACATTTGATGTATCAAAATACTCGAATCCATTTATCGTTTTTAATTTATTAGCATAATCTGCAGTATTGCCATAACTGGATCTATTATAAATATAAAACATACTATCCATAGACCTACATTTTGAAGTATCAAAATTATCATTTAAATTAACAGTAGTTAATTCACTAAAATATGTAAATAACGAACCAGAATTATAATTAGCAACTACATCTCCATTGGCTCCAATATATGCTTTATAGTAACCTGCATAATCAGGATCGTTTATTAACCAAGCCATTACCTTACCATCATTATTTACAGATACATCCCAACTATCAATTGCATCAGCAGGTATATTCATATTATCCAAAAAATCTACTGTTTTTATCTTAGATCTATATGTATCAGTATGAAAATCAGATTGTCGGTAACTATAATATTCTTTTAACATATTACCGACATCTTCTTGATATTCAACATCTCCAGCTATATTTAAATTTTGATTTAAAGCACCAAAACCTACACTTATTAGTGTAGTTATAGATAATAATATCGAAAGGAATACTGTTATATAAAAATTATACTTCTTTTTCATATTGTATACATTTCCCTATAATACTATTATACATAAGTTATCATACAACATGAAGATTTTTATTTGTTTATTTACATTTTAAAGTAAACAAAAAAAGTAGATTACTCTACTTTTTTATCATATTATTAACCATATCTCTAAATACTAATTTTTTTACTTTTAAGTTTAATTTATTAATACTTTGATTATTATAATCATTCATTAATTCATCAGAATATTTCAATGCTAATAAGTATTCTTCTTGTTCATTATTATAAATAGACTCATTTAATTGATTATGATATTCTATTAATTCATCAGTTGGATTTTCTTTAACATATACTTTTTCATAAAATATTGGTAATACTTCCCTATCTTTATATAAAACATTAGTATTTTTATTTATATCATTATAATTCATAAGTACATGAATATATTCATGAATATTAATAAGAACAGTTTTATCATCATTCATATAAGGAACATATGCTCTAATACCTAACAATTCTTTTCCATTAGTCATATAATAAACTCCAATAAACTCTCTAAACTCTTCATCTAAATAATCAAATCTAAAACTATTTTCATGAAAGTAACTTACTACTTCTTTATCATAAATACCATGTTCTTTTAAGAATTCAATAAACTTTCTATAATACATAATATCCCCTCTTTTTAATAGGCCATATTATATCATAAAACCAAAGAAAAATAAAGAAAAAGATGATTATATCATCTTTTATCTTGTGATAATGATCTAATGAATAATATTATAAAATATTCTAATCCTATCCCAAAAAATATGTAATACATTGAATAATAATATGATTCTATTTCAATTGCTCCTACAACCGAAGGATGAACCATTCCAAAAATACCTATATTAAAAATACAATAAAATACCAACATTATTATTCCAGCAAATAATGATTCTTCATTTTTAACAGCTATAACAGCAATAGATATTACTCCAATAAGAGCAACTATAAATATAGAAAAAACATTAAGCCCATTTTTTACTAAAAAGTAAAATAATAACCAATATAAAACCAATAATACTATAGTTAAATATGTTCTTAATAATATAAGCATTTTTTGCATAATAACACCTACTTTTTATTAATAAAAAAATTAAATATATATAGTAAAGTTGAAGCTATTATTACTCCACCAAATATATCACTAAACCAATGTACTCCAGAAACTAATCTTCCAACTACTATTAGTCCTAATAATACTAATAAACATATATTAATTTCTTTTTTATATTTAAAATCTTTAAATAATTTATTATTTACAAGTACAGCACTTCCACATACAAAGATAGCTAATAATGTATGTGATGAAGGATAAGATGCTTCTAACACTCCTTCTAAAAAAACAGGTCTATAATTAATAATTACTTTTTCAAATAAAACATATAAAATAATTACTATTACATAAAATACTCCTAAAGTAATAATATCTTTATCTACTTTCATTAATGATTTTCTCTTAACCAATTGATATACTCCAATACAACCATATACTAATACTACCATTATTGCTATATAACCAAGTAACTCAGTTATCTTATAAATAGTTGGATTATATCCAAATATATTATTAAATAATTTATTAATATGAGAAAATCCAACACTACTATTCTTAGGACCAATAGCTCTTACATCTACAAATTTAACTAATAAAGTATAACTTACACTTAATCTTACTAATAATACACTAACTACACTCTTTTTTAATTTCATAAATCCTCCTACTTCAAATAACTAACAAATGTATCTAATGAATCATCACTAAAAATAGTTTTTCTTCTTAATTTAAATCTATCTGTATTAAAATCAGAATAACCATCAGTATCCCATTGACCAATAAAAGCTAATCTAAATCCTGCTTTCTTTAAAATACCTATTAATCTATCATTAAAATCAAAGAATGGATAAGAAATTGCAAATGATCCACCTAATTTCTTTTGAGAAGTTCTTAAATCTTTTAAAATATCTTCTTCACTTGCACATAACAATTGTCCTCCTTGATTACCACCAGGACATTTCCAATTATTATGCATATTATCAGTATGAGATTGATAATCAACAAACTTAGTTTCTATTTTATAAGCATTATATTTACCAGTAATAACAAAGTAAGTTGCTGGCAACTCATATTTATCTAATATTTCAATAGCATTTTTAGCTAAATTACCATCATCTAAAGTAATAACTGTACTTTTCATTGGAATATTTATTTTTCTATCTAAGTACATTTCCAATTCTTCCATAGTTAAAGTTAAATAATTATTTTTAGCTAAATAACCCATATGAGAATCAAATTGTTTATATGGATGACAAATCTCTTTATTCTTACAAGGTTCTCCATCCTTATATATAGCATGATAAGTAAATACACGAATATTATTTCTAGTTTTTTCATTAGTATTCTTATGATCAACTACTTTTACCTCATTCTTATTAACATATAATAATCTATTATTAAATTCTACATATAATTTATTTTTATCCTTAATTATTATAGGTAAATTTAATTCATCATTAATTTTAAATACATATCCATTATCATCATATAAAGTAACATTTTTACCTACAATATTTTGATTAAATTTAACATATTTTTTATATCTATCATTAATATCAAGACTTTCAATCTTTTCAAATTTACCAGTCAAAAGATAATAATCACTATCTTTAATCTTATAATAAATCTTCTTACCTGAAGTTTTTTTAGTATCTAAATTAAATCTAACATCTTTATTAACCATACCAACTTGATTAAAATCGGCATCATAAAGATTCTGCTCACTAGTAGTTATAATTAAAGCATTATAATAATCTTCAACTATAGGTTCTTTTTTTTCAAGAGTCTTTTTTTCTCCTTTTTGAATAAAAACAAAATATCCTGTAATAGCACAAATGATGATTAAAACAATAAAAATTATCTTTTTCATATTATCACCAAATTTATTATAACAAAAAAAAGTAGATTACTCTACTTTTAAATTTTAGTTAATAATGAAGATGCAGCTGCATCAGCTTCTTCATTAGCAGCAGTAATACCATAAATGTGATTTTTCATAGCAACTACTTTTTCATAGAAAACTTCATAGTTCTTACGAATTTGACTATATCTATCACTTGCAGCATTAGCTCCTTCACTTTGCCAATTCTCTCCATATAATTGTTTCATAACTTGATCTATACCATTAAAAATATCAAGAATATTATTTGCATTTCCTAAAATATTATCAGCTAAACTTCTAGCTTCTCCATAATCCTTCTCTTCAAATTCATTCATTATAAAAACCTCCTATCTAAAATAAAGATCTACCAGCTGCAGCATTGCTTTCTTCTGTTTGATTTAAATTTGAAGCTGCAACACTAATTGTTTCGCCTAGTTCATTTAATAATTCTTGAAAAGCTCTAAAATTTTCATTTTGTGCTTCATAAGAACTGTTAAATTCATTAGCAGAAATTCCTTTCCAGATAGCCATTAAATTGTCTACATTATTTTTTAAACTAGCTAATTCGCTTGCTAGATTTTCAGCATGTTCAACTGTTTGTCTTCCGTTTAAATCCATACCTCCAGCAGCAACTTTTAATCCTGACATAACTTTACCTCCTATCTATCAAAATTATATCATTTATAAATAAAACATTCATTAAACTATGTAAAATATACTTTAAATTTTACATTCAGATGCTATGTTTTTATCAGTTTCTTCTATTTTATTAACACATTCTACAATATAATTGCCTAGATTCCTTACTTGCTCAGCTACTTGGCTTGAAGTCTGAACTTGAGAATCTACTTGAGATTTTAATTCAGTCTTTGTAGCACCCTTCCATTCAGACAAATCACCTTCAATAGAAGTTGAAAAACTACTAATAGCACTATCATAGTTTTCAGCTGACTTAACCAAGGCATCCCCAGCTGCTCTAACTTGCTCAAAATCACAAACTATTTCATCCATTATTATCATCTCCAGTTTGATTATTATCATCCATAGTAGAATTATTCACTTTTATATTTGAAGCAACATTAGTAGTTGCTCCGCTACTTAGTTCAATTGAAGGTAACAATTTAGATTGTCCCTTATTTTCAATTCTAGCAATATGACTATTATAATTTTGAGGAATTGTATTTGCTTCAGGAGAATATGACACTTTATCTACAATTATATCAATTGAATCAGTAGAATTAGTCGTATTACCAACAACGCAATTAACAGATTCACCATTACTAGATGTAATAATTATTTCATCTCCAACTTTACCTATATTTTCATTACAAGAGACTACATAATTATCTCCTAATTTAGCATATCCTTTTTCATCATAAGTAAAATCATCATCCATAAATACTCTAGATGAATCTTTACTAATAGTACTAGGTGCTTCTACAGTACTAATTGTTTGAGGCAAATTAGTATCTACTGGATATAATATATCAGTACTTGTTTCTTCTTTCAATTGTACCAAATCAGCTTCTGCTTCCTCATCACTAATAATAGAATCCAAATAATCTATTCCTGACAATACTGGTGGAACAGCAACTACTGATTTAATATGATTCTTGGTTTTTTCTTTTACTGTTTTAACAGAAGTTGCACTATGCTTAGAAGAAGTTCCGCTTGAAACATGATTATTATATTGTACAGGATTTTCAATTTTAGGTGGCGTATCATCAGTAGCAATCTTTTCAACAGTACTATCGATTGCACTTGGATCAGTTTCAGTTGTAGCAGAAAGAGTATCAATAGATGGTGTTTCCTCGACAGAAACCTCTTTATCTGGAAGTTCATCATTACTACCTGCGCTAATAACTAACTTAGCTTGTAAATCTTTATGTTTAGTCATAGACGTATTAATGTATTTATGTGTTGCCTTCACTTTTTCATAAATACCATTTGCACTATTCGCTAAAATAGCCATAGCACCAGCAAAATCAAAATCGTCATTAGCTACATCACAAGATTCCATTTCTTCAACAACAGCATCAATTCGTTTAGCTAAACCATCAATTCTATTACTTGCTGACTCCAAAGCAGAAAAGTTCATTCTAAAAACCGCCATATTTTCCACCTCCTATACTATTCTATTAACATTATACCACAACTATTTTTTCTTACCAAACCTACTAAATGGAAAAACTGTAAATGAAGTTTTTCCTCTAATACTTTTCTTTTCAAAAGGGCCAAAATATCTACTATCCATTGAATTATCTCTATTATCACCCATTACAAAGTATTTATTTTTACTTAACTCTATCTCAGCAAAATCATTTGTTCCTTCATGATCAAATTTTTCTTCTACATATTTTCCATTTATATATAATTTTCCTTTTTCATACTTAATCTTTTCTCCAGGTAAACCAATTACTCTTTTAATTATCAATTCATTCTTAGCTTTAACAACAACAATATCAAATCTCTTAATATCTTTAAAATAATATGCTGTTTCATTTAATATCATAATATCTTTATCATGTAATGTTGAATGCATTGAAGAACCAACTACATTAACAGGCGATACAATAAATCTTTTAACTAATAGAACTAAAACTATTACTAAAATATAAGGAACTATTTCTTTAACATAATATTTAAAATCTTTAGTTACTTCTTTAGTATCTTTTTTCTTCTCTTTACTCATCATAATCACCAATTCTATTATAAACAAAAAATAAGGTTTTGTTAACCTTATTTTTGTCCTCTTTCTTTAATACGATAAGTACCTTTCATATCCTTTAAGAAGTTTAATTTAGCTCTTCTAACTTTACCTTTACGAACTACAGTAATCTTATCGATTTTAGGTGAATGAACCGGGAATGTTCTTTCAACTCCTACACCACTAGAAATCTTTCTAACAGTGAATGTTTCAGTAACGCTTCCACCTTTCTTCTTAACAACGATTCCTTCATAAGCTTGAATTCTACTTCTTTTTCCTTCAACGATTTTAACGTCTACTTTAACAGTATCTCCAACTCTAAATTCAGGAACTTCAGGATTTAATTGTTTTTCATTAATCTTGTCAATAATATTCATAATCAAATCTCCTTCCTATCTATAAATGCATTAATAGTAATCATAATAATAAATAAAAGCGGATTACCTGCTTAATTGACAAGTTAAATTATAC
>JAEEGL010885488.1_pt1 | contig 11462 bp, 6 predicted proteins | sample 9134231 | NCBI WGS metagenome assembly JAEEGL01 (sample SAMN16246548, study PRJNA631951) | gut metagenome | biome: gut microbiome; feature: rumen; material: fiber-attached | host: Bos | place: Iran: Karaj | collected 2018-10
ACCCCGACCACATGGTGGAGGCGGCGCGTATGGCGGCGGAGATGAAGCCCGACATCATCGATATCAATTGCGGCTGCCCCGTCAAAAAAATTGCAACCCGTGGCGATGGCGCAGGCCTATTGCAGACGCCCGACCTGATGGTGGAGATTGCCCGCCGCGTGGTGCAGGCTGTCCCCGAAATCCCCGTTACGGTAAAGACGCGCCTTGGTTGGGACGACAATACCAAAATCATCGTCCCCCTTGCCGAACGTCTTCAAGATACAGGCATACAGGCACTTGCAATACACGGACGCACAAGGATGCAGTTGTACAAGGGCGAGGCAGATTGGACGCTAATTGGCGAGGTCAAAAACAATCCCCGCATGCACATCCCAATCATTGGCAATGGCGACGTGGATTCACCCGAAAAAGCCAAACTGATGATTGACCGCTACGGCGTGGACGCAATAATGATAGGCAGGGCTGCGGTGGGTTGTCCGTGGATTTTCAAGACCACTAAGGATTATTTGGCGACTGGCGTGTTGCCTCCCGAACCCGACGTACACGAGCGCGTCCGCCTTGCCAAACTCCAACTCACAAAATCTATGGAGTGGAAGGGCGACAAGCGTGGCATCTTGGAAATGCGTCGTCATTATTCGCAGTATTTCAAGGCGTTGCCCGATTTCAAGACTTATCGTATGAAGTTGGTGACGTCAATGGACGTGGACGAAATTTTCGGTCTGCTCGACGAGGTAGAGGCCACCTACGGTGGCGGGTTGTAAACGAAAATTACCGTCAATTTTTCGTATTTTTAAACGTCAATTACCGTCAATCTTTTCGTCAATTACCGTCAATTTTAATTGAAATTGAAAGTAATTCGTTTTTATTCGTTCTAATTCGTTTTAATTTTCGTTAAAAAAAATTAATGTTAATTGACGATTAATTTCCGAAAATTGACGTTCAAGAAAACGCCGCCGTAAGGCGGCAAAATTCACGTAAAAAATGCACGTAGTATTAGCAATAACGGGGGCGAGCGGCAGCATTTACGCGCAGAGGTTGTTGCATAACCTTGATGGTTCGCCCCAAATATCAAAAATCTCCGTCGTAATGTCGCGTAACGCCGACGAAATCTGCCGTCAAGAGATCGGCGGCATCAATCTCGGCGGCAAGGCTGTATTGTATTCTGACGACGACTTCAACGCGCCCTTCGCCTCGGGCAGCAATTTTGGCGACGCGATGGTGGTGTGTCCGTGTTCGATGGGTACTCTCGGACGGATTGCTGGCGGCGTGTCCGATTCTCTTATAACTCGCGCCGCCGACGTCGCATTAAAAGAACGTCGCCCCCTCGTCCTCGTCATCCGCGAAACGCCTTACAACCTCATCCACATCCGCAATATGGAGACCGTAACCTTGTCCGGCGGAATCATCTGCCCGGCAACACCGTCGTTCTATTCACAACCCGCTAATATTGAGGAAGTGGTTGATACGGTGGTATTTAGGGTTTTGGATTTGATTGGAGTGGAGAATGAGGGGAGACGGTGGGGAAATTCAGGATAAAACAGGTTCCACACTCCTCTCAAAAAAAATTTTTTGCATTTTCCAAAACATTTTTTACCTTTGTCTCAAACATTTGCAACAATGGACAGCCCCTTTGGAGCATACAAACACGACCATCATCATGCCTAAAAAAATAATATACTCAGCAAGCCTGCAAGACTACCGACCGCTCATCTGGTACGGTACGCCGGTGTATGAACGATACTCGCAACTGTACGGACTCCTCGCCGAAGGCCTCGGCCCCGAATACGCCGAATTTTTGGCGGAACCCCTCGTACAGCCCACAAAAGCCACATGGCTAAGCGGTTACATTACAAAAGGAACAGAGTTTACAAAACTAAACACCGAGCGTCAGGAGTATTTCAGGGGCAAGTTGCAAAACATGCTCACCCGCATCAAGACCTTTGCAAACGAACTCAAAGCCGATGCCGACCCGCACCGCAAGGAACTTGGCGAACTCTTGGGAATGGCGGTGGAAGTGCCGGGATTGGAGTGCGTGGTAGTGGAAGACGAAAAAATCGTACTCGTGGCATGGGGTTTCAGCAGCGAGAAGAGTTTCCGCGAAAACTTCAAACTCGACAACAAAATCTCAAAGCCAATCATCGACGAACCAACGCCCGTAGTGTCTGTGCCACCCACACCTACAAGCAACACTTCAACTACGCCGCCGCAACCACCTGTAACAACGCAAATTAACAACCAACCAACACCGCCGCCACACACACCCACCGCGCCGCCGCCACCGCGCCTATCAACGTCGGCAACGCAGGGTACAACAACCCCTCCCCCACCCCAACCGCCTCAAAACAACAAAACACGCAAAGGTCTTCCGGGCTGGCTGTGGTTTTTGCTGGGCGTATTAGTTGCCGCGATAGTTTTTTTTGTGTGGAAGGGTTGTAGCGATGATGTAGATAACAACCGCGACAACCCTAACAATCAGCATAATGCAGTAGTGCCAGATATTCCAATACACGAGAATCCCGTGGTGCCGCCCATCGACACCACCAAAGTCATAGTGGACCCCGAAGACCCCGGCAAACGCCGCATCCTCTCCGACAAGGTGAACGTCGCCCTCGCCAAAGGTGCCGACGTGATGGAGTTTGCCAACCAACTCCACGAAAAATACCGCAACGAAACAAGCATCGTATTCTGCGACACCGCCATCAGACTCCTCCAAATCCAAGTGCCTGACGGCGAGTGGAAACAGTGGATAGATAGTCTTAAAAAATTTACAAATGTAAAACTTGCTTTCCCAAACACCCTGTTTGAAGAAAGCCTCATCGGCGACATCCACGACCCCGACATCAACAACCGCGAGCGTTCATGGTTTCTCGATGCCGTGGAGGCGCGCAAGGCGTGGAACGTTACCACCGGCGATACGAGCGTCATAGTAGCCATCGCCGACAATGGTTTTGATTTGAATCACAAGGAGTTTGAAGGCAAGATTGTGAAGCCCTACAACGTCAATACCGGCGACAGCAACGTAGGTCTCGTGCGCGGCGAAGGCAACGAACACGGCACCCACGTCGCGGGTACAGCCGTTGCCAACTCAAACAATCTCGGCATCTGCGGCATTGCGCCAGACTGCCGCCTGATGCCCATCCAACTCGGCGACCGCAACGGCGAAATGCAGAGCCTCGGCATCATCGCGGGCATCCTCTACGCCATCCACCACAACGCCGACGTCATCAACCTCTCGCTCGGCACATATTTTGGCGAACTCACGCAACAGGAGCAACAGATGCTCATCAACAATTATTACAAGGACGAGGCTGCATTTTGGAACGAACTATTCCAGTTTGCCATCGACGAAAACTGCGTGGTGGTAATCGCAGCCGGCAACGAGAACATCCTCGCCGGATGCGACGCCTTCGCCCGCAGCACCAAAATACTCGTTGTATCGGCATATCAGCCTGTTAACAACCGTCCCAAGGCAGACTTCTCCAACCACGGCAAGTACGCCAACATCTCCGCGCCTGGTGTGCAGATATACTCGTCGGTGCCGGGCAACAATTTTGGCTTCCTCGACGGCACATCGATGGCAAGCCCCATTGTAACGGGTGCTGTGGCGTTGATGAAGTCAAAATTTCCCAACCTCAAAGCGCAGGAAATAATCACCATACTCAAAAAGACCGCCAAGCCGTTGCAGTCGCGTCCCGAAATAGGTCCGTTGTTGCAGATAGCCAAGGCTTTGCAATACGCTGCGGGCGACGACCAACTACTCCAAATACCCGACGACGCCACCGACGCATCTTTTGCGCAGGGCAAATGGAAATCCACCACCGACCTTTGCAGCAGCGAGCGTCCCGACGTTGCCGTAGAGATCCACTTCGACATCACCGGCAACGGCACAGGAACTGTTTGTTACAAGGAATCCACCGGCAACCAATACTGCGCCCCCCTCACAGTAACTTTTGAGGACGGCCGCCTCGTAATGGTTCAGAAGGACAACGCCACCGGCAGCGACCCCAACCTGTTCTACGCCCCCTGCACCTTCACCTGCCAACAGGATGGCGGCAGCGGCGGCGCAGAGTGCCTTGCAACATGGGACGAGGATTATGACGCTGTGGACTTCCACATGGTGAAAAAATAATTTTTCCCAAAATATTTTTTCCATTCGCCAAAAAATTCATACTTTTACCGATTATTTAAAAACACAGAAACTACATTCAAAAATTAAACATATAAATGAGCCAACCAATTATAACAACAGATATTTCGCAGATTAGGCCGGTCTTCGCGGACGGCGCGGGCGAGAATATCAAGAGATATACGCAACTGAAAATGATGTTCCGCACGGGCAAGGAATACGCCGTGCTCGCGGAACCCATGCTCGATGGTGCCAACAAAATCACGTGGCACACCGAGTTTGAAGGCACGCCAGCCCCGTTCAACAAACTCACCGAAGACGAGCGCGAGGCAGCCAAGGGACGCATCAAATATCAGGTAAACAAGTTGTACAAAGCGGTATTCAAACAACTGTACCGCAGTAGCATGAAGGACGTGGCAGACATGTTCGGCGTAATCGACTCCTGCATCGAAATCCCCGACTACGACAACATCTACCGCATCCAAAAGCCCGACGGCAAGAGCAACTACGTCCTCATCAAGTGGGGCTTCATCAGCGACGACTTCAATGCGCAGACCGAACTTGTAAAACGACTTGTGCCTACCAAAGTGGACACCGTGCGCATCAAGGTAATCAAAAACTCCAAGACAGCCGCCAACGAGCCAGTTACCGTAATCTACAACGGCAAGAGCAACCAACTCACCACCGACTCCAAAGGCTACGTGGTAATGGAGGACATACCGTTGGGCGACTGTTTCTCAGCCTACGCCGAGGACAAGGACACCATGACCGACTACACCTGCGACGGCAGCGACGAGTACCACCTCCTCATCGGCACCAAGAGCGCGGACATGAACTTCGTAATCACCGACGCAACGGGACTGCCGATTGCCGACTCCGACGTGTCGTTCACCTACGACGGCAAGACCTACTTCGAGACCACCGACAGCCAGGGACGCATACGCCTGCGCGACATTGCGGAAGGCACGGAGGTTACATGCAAACAGCGCAACTCCGAAAAGAAATTTGTATGCGACGTCAACCAACGCGAATACCTGATGGAAGGCTCGCGCCCCGTCGCCGAAATAGACGTTGCCGTGATGAACGAATACGGCGAAGGAGTGCCGGGCATCGACGTCAAGTTTACCTACAACGACAAGAGCCTAAGCGTCTCCACCGACCGCAACGGCAAAGTCTCCATAGACAACATGCCGCCCGACACCGAATTTAAGATAGAGTGCAGCGGCAACAAGTACCAGACTGCCAACACGCGCCTCACCACGCACGAGGGACTCAACATGACCGAAATCAAAATCAAGAAAGTCTCCACCAAAGGCTCCATGACCATCAAGGTAGTTGACGAGAGCGGCATCCCGATTGCCAACACCCTCGTCCGCTGCGAGACCGACGATTTCCGACAGGAGTACTACACCAACGAGGCGGGCGAAATCTCGATAGAACAGGTAAGTTACAATTCCAACGTGGTTTGTACGCAGATAATCAACGGCTTGGGATCGCACAGGCACACATTCACCTTCATGCCGCAGCAAAACAATTACGTCCTCAAAGGCGTCAAGATACTTGCCGACGTTACCGACCTCTGCGTACACGTTACCAACAAGAAAAAGGAAGTGGTGCCCAACCTCCGCATCACCATCGACGACGGACACAACGCCATCAACAAAATCACCGACAAGGACGGCAACATCAACGTCCCCGGCCTCGAACGCGGCAAGGCTTACACCATCACAACGGAGTACGACAACAAGACCACCGAAATCAACTACATCCCACAACAGCCGCAGGAGAACCTCAACCTCCAAGTGGGCAGAAACAACATAGGATTCCTCTTGTGGCTCATACCGCTCATCGCCATCCTGGCATGGCTCATCATAGCCATCCTAATCCCCAAGATACAAGAGATGATGGCAACGCCAATCATAGTGGAAGACACCACCACCGCGCCCGCGCCCGACACCACAAACATCGCCCCGCCCGTCGTGGAGCCAGAGCCAGAGCCAATCAAAGGCATCCTCCTGACCATCAAGGACGGCAAGACCGGCGACCCAATCTCCGGCGCGAAGATAAAACTCGAATACGGCAAGCCCGCCAAGAAACTCGAAGCCACCTCCGACTCCACAGGTCGTTTCAACTTTGAGGACGTGCCGATGGACGACTCCACGCTGATGGTCAAGGTAACGGTCAACGCGCCCGGCCACGAGGAATACATGTCGTCGTTCATATACACGCCGGAAAAAGTGATAGAACTCACCGAAACCTCCTTCGACTCCAACGACATCCCCGTCAACTGCGGCGTAACGGTGGAATCCAAGGGTTATCACTCCACAATCCGCACCGTCAACGTCAAAGTGCCAAAAGGCAAGGCGACCATCGGATTCGACATGTTTAACATCCCCGACGAACTCATAGTCTATACCGGACGCGCCTCGCAAATATCCGAAGATAAGGTAATCTACCGCACCGACGGCTTTATAAAAGGCCCGTTCCGCAAAATCACCTTCGACTACGACACCCCCGACGGACTTATCACCGTGCGCATCAACGGCGGCGACAACACCTCCACTCAGTGGTACTTCAAGGTTTATTGCCCCACCGCGCCGGCGCAAAACAAGACTAACAACAACAAAACTCAGCAAAAATGAACATCGTATCCACCAAAGAAATTTCGGACATCCGCTATTTGCTCGGCAGTTCGGTTACAGCACCCAACATGTACCGGCAGATAAGGGCTACGTTCCCGGATTCCAACGTCTATATGATTTTCGCCGAGCCAATCGTATTGGAAGACGGCAGGAAGATAGCGTGGTCGAGTAGTTATCCGGGCGGCGCGGTGTGCTACTCGCGGCTTTCCGACGAGGACAAGAGCGAGGCGCAGGACATCCTCAGCCGCGACATGAACGCCCTTGTGAACGCCGTCAAGAAGTTCAACGACAATTCGATAGTAGAATTTATGAACAACTGCATGGAAATCCCCACCCTCGACGACGTTTACCTCGTAGGCGCGGGACCCGACCGACACGCAGTAATCACCGAATGGGGTTTTGTACCCGACACCCCTGGCGCGGAGAAGGGATTGCTCATCAAGTTCCTGAATATCAGGAAAATCCCGATGAAGTTCAATGTTGTCTATAATGACGACTTGACGCCCGCACCATTTGAGGATGTTCTCTTTGAGGTGGACGGCAAACCTATGTCTGCCAAGAGCGACGCAGAAGGCGTTATCACCCTCCAAAAAATCAAGGAAAACGCCTTTGTGAAGGCTTGGGACGCTCAGGACGACGAGAAGAAGACCTTGCAGACCTACAACTGTTACCCCGACGGCAAATACACCATCAAGGTAATCCCCAAGGGCGACATGAAGGTGCAGGTGATTGACCAGGACGGCAACATCCAGAGCAACGTTACATTCCTGTTCACCTACAACGAACAGACCTTCCAAGCCATCTCAAACGCCGAGGGCATCATCACCATTGAGCGTCTCAAAAACGGCACCAAGGTAGAGGCTTTCCAAAACGGCGAAACCGGCACACGCGAAAACTTGAACACATTCATCTTCGACCGCAAGACACCACTATATAAAATAGTATTGCCGGTAATCAAAGTGGCTGAGCCTACTCCCCCACCCCCGCCGCCGCCACCTCAGACGCACAACATGCGTTTCAAGGTGATAGACGAGAAAAACAACGTCATCAAGAGCGCGGAAATCACCGTCAAGTACAACGGCAAGACCGAAACCCTCTGGACCGACGCAGAAGGCTACGCCGAACTCAAAGACGTACCCCTCGGCACCGTCGTAGAGGCTAAGGCTAAGAAGTAATTGGCTATCGCCAACAAAGAAAAGAATGGCAAAGAATTAAAAGAATTTTTTTTCCACAACGAATGAAAATTCTTTTAATTCTTTATAATTCTTTAAATTTTTGGATAACGAAACAAACGCCGCAAGGCGTTGCCAATCAGTTTGTTTAATTCATTTAATAATTTATTGGAGAAATGGAAGGACAAGGCACATTTGTCAATAGAGGAAACGATTCCGAATTTGTGGTAACAGTAAGAGGACGGCATTACAGGTGGCTGTGGCTGTTGTTGCTGTTGTTGTTGCCGTTGCTGTTGTTGCTGCGGTTCAATAAGGACGTGGCGTTTGTTACAAACGACAACAAAAACGAAAAAACCGTTGGCAATGTCAACCTTGATTTCTATTATGTCGATTATTCTTTTATAAAAACAAATCCATTCAGATTTTTTGCAACGGACACCATAAAACTTAACGGACAAACTGCACAGGATGGCAAATTAACGTTTACAAATGTAACATACACTTTGTTTTCGGTAATCTTCCATTCCGGCGCGCCAACCACCGTGAAAGCCTCCGCCAACTGCGCCGCGTCCGACACGTTGCACCCGTTGTTTTCAATTTTGCAAGACGCACTTCCCTACCACGTCGGCATCAACTTCGACAGGGCAGATTTGATTTTCAAGGTCATTGATAAGGATGACAATCAGCCACTTGCAGGGGCGGATGTTGAAGTAATAGTAGAAGGCGACACCAAACACCTCACCACCGACCCCGCAGGATATGTAACAATCGACGGCGTTGGCAAGTGCGGCGATGTTGCCGTCAATGCCCAAAAAGAAGGCTATCTCGGCGACACAATCAAGGCAGACGTCGCAACTATCCTCCAAGGCGAACACAACAGCACATTGCTCCTAAAACCCGGCAAAGGCATTGTTTCGTTCACCGTAGTGGATCTCGAAAGCGAGCAACCCATCGCCAACGCCACCGCAAAACTCATCATCAACGGCGAATCTACAAGCGTTACCACCAACACCAACGGCGTAGGCAAAGGCTATTTTGAGAACGTCAGCGCAAAGAATCAGTTTGAACTCGGATTCTCCCGCCAATATTACCACGACACTTTAAGCAATAAATACAAAGTACCTGAGTTTGAACGGCTTAAAGACGACGACAAAATTTTCAAGATGCGTCCTGAGAAAAACGCGCTTGTATTCCGCAACGTAGATTCCATTTCCAACCAGCCAATCGCTGGCGCGGCAAACCACGTTTTCGTCAACGGCAACGATATGGGAACGCTCTATTCCAACCGTCAAGGCTGCTTTACAATTGGCGACATTGGCGTCAACGACGAAATCAAGATTGAAGCCACCGCCGCACAATACAAGCCCCGCACCGCCGCCATCAAGGGCAGCGACGCAATGTCAAACAATCAGCACAAGCGCGATGTCGCAATGGAGCCTAAGCAAATCTTTGTCTCCCTGCCCACGCCAACCCGCAACTGTGGCGTACACTTCTCCGGCACGTTGCTCTCCGACACCAAAATCCAAGGTCACATCTCCAAGATTTACGAACCCGACATCTACGGCGAATATGTTGGCGACGGTCGATATGCCAACAATCAAGCCGCATTCCCCAAAGCGGTCAAATACACCTTTGATGCCATTGCCGTGGACAAAGGCACTCACCTCAAAGTTTATAGCAAGCCCAACTTCCAAGGCGAAGTCCTCTTAGACGTTTCGGGTCCCTACCTCGTCAACAACGTCAAGTGGAAAGACGAAGCCCGCATCAAGGACTTCATCTCCAAGACCTTCTCCCCAGAATTTGAGGCCAACTACCCCAAATCCTGCCGCCATTGGTCGGAGTCCAATATGAATGCCTGGGATTTCGGTTCGGTAATAATCACGTGCGACAAATAACTCTATATTATTTCACCCTCGCAATACATTAACAGTCAATACCATAACACTTTTTAACTAAATTTGGAGAATTGATTCCCCAAATTTTATATGATTTTGGGGAATTGAATCGCTAAATTGAGTAGGAATTTGGGGAATTGATTCACTAAATTCCATATAAATTTGGCGAATTGGAGAAAAAGCATTATATTTGCCGCAACAAAAACTAATTGCTATGATAGAGAGATTCATCCAAAAAAGGATAGCCAACGACTTTGAGCGCGGCAAAATAATAGTTGTAATGGGCGCACGTCAAGTGGGCAAAACCACTATGGTTCAGCAACTTCAATCAGGCGGCAAACAACTGTTGCTCAACTGCGACGACATCGAGGACAGGTCGGTAATAGAGGACAAATCATCGGCAGTACTTAAAAACGTACTCGCCAATTACGATTTTGTGTTTATCGACGAGGCACAGCGTGTACAGGAAATCGGTCTTACTTTAAAGAAAATCGGCGACCTGAAACTCAAAACGCACATCATTGTGTCTGGCTCGTCATCATTTGAACTATCAGGCAATATCAACGAACCCGCCACAGGAAGGCTGATAGAGCATCAGTTGTTTCCTTTCGCGCTTGGCGAACTTGCAGCGCACACATCGGAGCACGAGGAGGCGAAAATGCTCGAAAACAGGATGATATATGGCACGTACCCCGACGTGGTCAACTACCCCGGCGAGGCACGCAGAATCTTGTCAACCCTCACCAACAATTATCTCTACAAAGACATTCTTAGTTACAAGGGCATCAAGAAGCCCGAAGTTTTGCAAAAACTTGTAAAGGCTCTTGCCTTGCAGGTAAGCAGCGAGGTTTCGTACAACGAGGTTAGCAACCTCATCGGTATCGACAAGGCGACAGTAGAGACATATATCGGCTTGTTGTCGAAGTGTTTCATAATATTCAAACTCGACTCCTTCTCCCGCAACAGCCGCAACGAAATCAAAAAGGGCAAGAAAATATATTTTTGGGACAATGGCATCCGCAATGCCGTGATTTCCAACTTTGTACCGCTCGACAGCCGCAACGACAAGGGCGCATTGTGGGAGAACCTGATGATTTCGGAGCGTATGAAACGTAATTTTTATCTTGGCAATTACGCCCAACTGTATTTTTGGCGCACCACGCAGATGAAGGAAATCGACCTCGTTGAGGAACTCGACGGACAACTGACCACATTTGAATTCAAGGAGAAACCTGGCAAAATCGCCAAAATGCCCGCCGACTTCGCACAATCATACCCAAACGCAACCTTCGCGACAATCACGCCGGAGAATTATTGGGAGTTTGTGAGGTTGGGATAGATTTTCGTGTTTTTTCACTGCGATTTCATTTAAAACCGTTGCATACCTCAAAAAATTTTCGTACCTTTGTCGTTTTTGACAGATTATAGCCATTAGGCAGCGGGAGAATTCGCTGCGGGCGTTCCTCTATTTTGTTTTCCATATTTATATTATTTATAAAAAGGCGACTTCCTTAAATATTCACAAGGTTGCCGCCTTGTTTTTTATTAAACTTCACAAAGTTAACAACTTATATCCAAACAGCCCAAAAAAACAGCGGGAAAATATGTTAAGTTTTAGTTATTTTTG
>JAEEGL012294411.1_pt1 | contig 11462 bp, 14 predicted proteins | sample 9134231 | NCBI WGS metagenome assembly JAEEGL01 (sample SAMN16246548, study PRJNA631951) | gut metagenome | biome: gut microbiome; feature: rumen; material: fiber-attached | host: Bos | place: Iran: Karaj | collected 2018-10
AAAATCTTTATCACTCATTATCATCACACCTTATAATAATTATATAAAAAAAATAGACCTAAGTCTATTATTTTTGTAATTGTGGGTAAACACAAGCTTGTTTTTTGTCTCTACCTAAACGTTCAAATTTAACATATCCACTAATTTTAGCATATAAAGTATCATCTGATCCAATTCCTACATTTGTTCCTGGATATATTTTAGTTCCTCTTTGACGATATATAATTGAACCACCAGATACAAATTCTCCATCAGCAGCTTTAGCTCCTAATCTTTTTGATTCTGAATCACGTCCATTTTTAGTTGAACCTTGACCTTTTTTATGAGCGAATAATTGGATATTTAATGCCATAAATTTCATAATGGGCACCTCCTACCTTAATTAATTTTTACATATTTTTTATATTCTTTTGATAATTCTTCAAGCATAGATAACATATTATTTAAAATTTTATCTATTATTTCATCATGCTTCAATATATCAATTTCAAGTAATCCATCTTTCTCTACATAACTTAAACAGTCCTCATTAATACTTAATAAAGCATTTACTGTAGTAATAGCAATACTAGATACAGATGCACATACTATATCATAACCACTTTCTGCATAACCAGAGTGACCAGATATTTTTATATGATTAATTTCATTATTAACCTCTTTTACATCAATTTTTATCATAATTATTTTTCTTTAACAGTTTTAATTTCAACTTTAGTATATGGTTGACGATGTCCTTGTTTCTTATGATAATTCTTCTTAGGATTGTATTTATATACTACTACTTTTTTAGCTTTATCATGTTTAACAACTTCACCAACTACTTTAGCACCTTTAACATATGGGCTACCAGCTTTACCATTAACCATTAAAACTTTATCGAAAGTAACTTCTTTACCAGCTTCTACATCAAGTTTTTCAACATAAAGAACTGTACCCTCTTCAACTAAATATTGTTTTCCACCAGTTTCAATAACAGCTTTCATAATATCCTCCTTTATTAATCTAAGACTCGCCATTAAGGTCATATAAATGTTAGATACCTTTTCTGTGCGGTTGTAGAATGAGGTTCTACACAGTAATAGATTTTAACATATAAACCTTTATTTGTCAAACCTTTTTCATAAATATTAACTATTTATGATAAAAATAATTTTTTAAAATATCATATTCACTATAACACATATTATTTATAATAAAATAATTATTTTTATCTTTATACATTTTATACTTATTATTTCCTATAATAATTTTATCTTTTTTATACTTATATCTATATTTATACCTTTCATAATAAAACTTATACATTATACTTGGTAATAATTTATAATACTTATATATATCCCACAATAAATATAATAGTATTAATATATTAATTAGATTAAATCTATTAATTAGTAATATAAATATAGTTATATAAGAAATAATAAATATATAAATATATGAATAATAATAACTAGTTATTTTATTTAATAATAAAAATACTAGTTTAGAACCATCTAAAGGATATATAGGTAATAGATTAAATATAAGTATAAAATAATGATAACTAGTTGGATATATCATATTAAATAATATTTGAAATAAAGGTCCATAAATAAGTATTAAAAATTCTTCAATAGATGAAGAATTTAATTTATTATTAAATGTAGTCATACATCCAAATGGATATATAGTTACTTTTAATATTGGCCATTTCAATATTATTCCAGCAAATATATGTCCAATCTCATGTACTAAAATTATTAATGTATAAATAATATATGCTTTAAAATATCCTGTTAAAATTGAAATAAGCGCTACTACATAATATAAAGGATGTACTTCTATATTAAATCTTATCTTCATAATTTAGAATTTTTCCATCTTTTTTAAATACTAAATATAAATGATCATTACAATCACCTATTAGACTACCTTTATTTATATAATCATATAATTTTACATTTATATTATTTAAATTACCATACCATACATCTACACCATCTACTTGACTTACAATAACTACATTACCATATCCATCTTTAGTACCAGTAAATATAACTAAACCTTCTTCTAAATTAGGAACTAGATAATTATCATTAACTACTATTTTTAATCCATCTTTATACTTTTCTTTACTATTATATGTTAATTTTTCATTAAACACTGGTTTAGTACTTATTTTTGATTCTAATAAATCATTATTACCAAAGTACTTTTTATATACTTTATTGATATAAGCAAAAGAAATATTATTATTATATACATAATCATATATATAGTTTTTTATTTTACTACTACTTTTTATAGAAATAAGTATAATTAAAGTTATTATTACTACAATAAATGTTTTAAATAACCATTTTAACATAATTATCACCTATTAAATTATATAAAAAAAAGAGTTAATTATAACTCTATTCTTCAAATATCAAATCTTTATTCATAATATAATATTGTATACCTGAATAAAGTGATAATATTGTTGCAACAAAAAGTAAAAAATCCGATACTCTTAAATTTATAAACTCAAAAGGCATATTATAGAATAAAGTTAAAGCTATACCTGTCATTAAACATGCTGTTTTAAGTTTACCAGATTTTATAGCAGCAACTACTTTTCCTTTACTAGCTGCTATCATCTTAATAGAATTAACAATACTATCTCTTACAACTATTACAACTGGAATTATAGGATGAATATCTCCAGATGCTGCAAGTAAAATTAAAATTGAATTAACTAATACTTTATCTGCAATAGCATCTATTAATTTACCAAAATCAGTAACTAAATTTCTATTTCTAGCAATCTTTCCATCAATAAAATCAGTTAAAGATGCTACTATAAATAATATGCCAGAAATAATATATTTTAAATCTATAACTAAACTTTCATTATTACCCCTAATATATAATACTGGAAATTTAATACCTAACATATCAAATGGTAAAATAAGAATAGCTATTATTATAAGTGACATAAATATTCTAATAAAAGTAATTTTATTAGGTAAATTTAATATATTAGTTTTCTTTCTTTTCTTAGCCATTTACATTATCACCTCTTATTTAATATAATATTTAATGCATAACAATTGATAATATAATATATGCCATAATACAAATTATAACAATAATTATACCTACAATAATTGAAATTGAAATAGTATTTCTTTTTTCATTATCAACTGTATAAGGAGATACTATTTTCTTTACTTTCCTATTATTTTTATCATTAGTTTTCTTTATATCGTCAATTGAAATTTTAGAAGTATAATCAAAAACAAATTCATTAAAATCTTCAACCATTGCTTCATAATCTAAACCTAAATATTTAGAATAGTCACGAATAAAATACTTAAGATATAAAATATCTTTAAAAGCATCTCTTTTTCCTTCTTCTATATCAATTAATTGAGAAGGTTTAATTTTTAAATCTTCAGAAGCTTCTTCGATTGAAATTCCCACGCTTTCTCTTGCTTCCTTAAGTCTTTCTCCTATCTCATTCATTCGAAAACCTCAATTCTAAAAAATAATAATATTTAATAAGCCATGTTCTGTACCACTAGGGTGACAAACATTTATCTACCATTACGGTCCCTGAATCAGTTCTTATTTTCCTATCAGAGTTCCCCTACCAAATTTGGGTTTCTCGCTCGCGGGGTTTACCACGTTCCACTCTTTTCATTTCTAAAAAGCATCGTCACTATGGCACTTTTATACCTAATAAAACCATATCTAAAAGACTTAGGTTCATTCGGAGCCGTTAATACAATGTATTACTAAGAGTTATTTTTTCCTCTTACACGAACACTACAAACATCACAGTTTGTGCGAGCATGGACTTTCCTCTACATTTATTAATAAATGCAGCGTTTGTCTAAAATATTATTCTTTTCCATAAATAATTTTTTCTAAATTAGATAATCTTCTAAGTAAATCTGCATTTACTCCAGTAGCGCCTTGTGAATCATTTTCAGTAGCTAATTCTAATTTAGACTGTAAATTACGCAATTCCTTCTTTAATCGTTGATTTTCATCTTGTAAATCACTCTTATCATTTTCTAATTCATTGATAATCTTTGTCATTTCTTCATAATCTTTTATAACAATATCTAAAAATCGATCAACCTCTTGTGGTCTGTATCCTCTAGTATCAATTTTAAAATCTTTCTCAAGAATATCTTGACTTGTCAAAACAACACGTTCTTGATACATAAATTACCACCTCTTTACCTCAATTAATTATCTCAAAAAAATTAGTATTTGTCAATTAAGTTCCCTATTTTGATAAATACTAATTTTAATATAATTTATATCTTCTATCATATTATTTATTATATCATCAACTTGATGTCTATCTAACATATATCCACCTCTATTTTAAGATTAACATTTATTAGTGTTAACTAATGTCGAATTTAGTTTTCAAACTAGCAAAAAATAACAATTTATAGTATAATGTAATAAGGTGACGGTTATGAATTACCCTAATGGGTTAAATAAAAAATATGCTAACGCAATAAACTATGGTAATAGAGGTATGAGTCTTGAAGAAGATTTGAATATAACTAATCAGTATTATCTAGAAAATGATATTGCTGTAATATATAAAAAACCTACTCCTATTACTATTAATCATGTTGATTATCCAAATAGAAATGATGCAGTTATTACTAATGCAAAATTTAAAATACCATCTACAACTGATTATAATGGTATATATAAAGGAAAATATATTGATTTTGAAGCAAAAGAAACTGCTAATAAAACAAGTTTTCCTTTAGCAAATATTCACGCTCACCAAATTGAACATCTGCGAAAAATAGTTAAACATGGAGGAATAGGTTTCATTATAGTGAATTTTTCAAGTCTAAATAGAATTTTCTTATTAGAAGCAAATGAATTATTTAAATTTTTAGAAACAAATAAGAGAAAATCAATACCAATAGAATACTTTATTACTAATGGTAAAGAAATCAAAATCACATTAAGACCTAGAATCGATTATTTAAAATATATATAGATAGGAGATTGTTATGAAAAAGACAAAAAAAGTAATTAAAAAGAACAGTGTTGAAAAAAAGAAGAAACATACAGGTTTAAAAGCAATACTTTATACGTTTCTATTAATATTTTTTATAGGAATTATAAGTTTATGCGCAATAGGTACTGCATTTTTCATGTATATAGCAGTTAAAGCCCCTGCTTTTGATGAAAATATTTTGTATACTAGTGAACCGAGTGTTATTCTTGATAAAGATGGAAAAGTTATAGCAAATATAGGTACTGAAGATCGTGTAATTTTATCTTATGATGAATTACCAGAAGTATTAATAAATGCGATTGTAGCTACTGAAGATGCAAGATTCTTCCAACATAACGGAATTGATTTACCAAGATTTTTAGTTGCATCAGCAAAACAACTTGCAGGTGGTGGCGGTGGAGGTGCCTCAACACTTACAATGCAACTTTCTAAAAACTTTTATACTAGTAGTAATGATACAGGTTGGGAAGGTATAAAACGTAAATTCACAGACGTATACTTAGCAGTATTTAAAATAGAACCTGCATACTCAAAAGAAGAAATACTAGAATTTTATGTAAACTCATTTTTCTTAGGTAATGGATATGGTGTTGAAGTTACTTCTAAAAACTATTTTGGAAAAAGCGCTAAAGATTTAAATGTTGCTGAAGCTGCTTTAATTGCAGGATTATTCCAAGCACCTGGAACATATAATCCATATACAAATCCTGAAAGAACAGAAGAAAGAAGACAAACAGTATTATACTTGATGAGAAGACATGGATATATAACTGATGAAGAATATGAAATAGCAAAAAGTATGACTGTTGAAAAAATTGTAAAAGAAAATAATAGTACAAATATAGCAAGTGGAATAGTTAATCCAGATCATCAACAATTTGTAGATATGGTTATAAAAGATGTAAAAGAGAAGACTGGTGAAAGTCCATATACAAAATCAATGACTATATATACAACATTAGATTCTAAAATACAAAAACATGTGTCAGATATAATGAATGGTAAAACATATAATTGGGAAAATGATAAAGTACAAGGTGGAGTTGCTATAGTAGATATAAAAACCGGTGCTATTGCTGCTATTGGTGGTGGAAGAAATGTAAAACAAGCAAATACACTAAATAGAGCTACAAATTTAAATCACCAAATAGGTTCTACAGCAAAACCACTATACGATTATGGTCCAGCAATTGAATATTTAAATTGGAATACAGGTACATTATTAAATGATGCCCCTTATACATATAGTAATGGTAAAAAGATTACAAATGCTGATGGTGGATATAGAGGATATCAAACAATAGAAACTCACTTAAAATTATCAAGAAATATTCCGGCATTAAAAACATTCCAAGCAACAACTAATGATCAAAAAGTACAATTTGTTACAAGTTTAGGTCTTGCACCTGAAATATATTCTTGTGATGATGGATATAGATTAAGAAGAAATAAATGTGAAAATAAAGAAAATGCTAATGATGTAAAAGATGCTAAAATAACTAAATCTTTACACGAAGCACATTCTATTGGTGGTTATAATGGTGAAAGTCCCCTTCCAATGGCTGCTGCATATGCTGCTTTTGGTAATGGTGGATATTATAGTGAACCATATAGTTTTAGTAAAATAGTATATAACGATACAGGAGATGTATACGTTAATAAAAATGAAACAAAACAAGTTATGAGTGAAGCAACAGCATATATGATTACTTATATGTTACAAAAAACAAGAGAATATGGTATTGATGCTGGAAGCTTTAAAGATGTAAATGGTGTTCCATACGCTGCTAAAACAGGAACAACTAACTTCGATGATGCAACTAAAAAACAATATCACCTATCTTCTAGAGCAGTTAATGACCTTTGGGTAGTTGGATACAATACACAATATTCTATCGCTGTATGGTATGGATATGATAAAATTCAAGATGGTACAAATAGATTAAGTACACAACATCAAAGATTATTCCAAGCTGTAGCAAAAGGTGCATTTACAAGTAAAGATGATTTTAAAATGCCAAGTTCAGTTGTAAAAGTTACAACTGAAAAAGATTCAGGTACATCACTATTACCAAGTAGTAGTACTCCAAGTAATTATAAAGTAACATCATTATTTATCTCAGGTACTGAACCAAATAAAGTATCAACAAGATTTAATCAATTACCTGATGTAACGAATATAAATTCATATAACAATGGCGATGGTACTGCTACAATAACATGGACAAAAATAGAAACTCCTGATGCACTTAATAAATCTTACATACAAAGTTATTTAAATAAAAGTGCATTCCCTAAAGGTGGTATGGAATCATATGCAAACTACATTTTAGGAGTTAATAAGAGTTTATTTGGAGAAGTTGGTTATAACGTATATATTGAAAAGAATGGTACATTAGAATTAAAAGGATGGACTAAAGATAGTTCCTATAAAATATCAGATACTAATGGATTCCATAAAGTTGTTGTTAAAACATGTTATTCAAATTACAAAACTAATATGAGTAGTGGTAAAAGTATAAATGCAGAAATTAGTGGTTCTTCAATAATAACACCACAAGAAAATATTAATGAAGATGAAAACATTGAAAACATTGAAAACGAAACTAATAATCCAAATTAAAAAATAAGAGTTAACATTTATAATTATGTTAACTCTTTTATTTGTTTTAATACAAAAAAAATAATTATTGCTGATAACAATAATTACTTTAGTTTTTTTGAAAGAATTGCACAACACCGTTTGTATATATTTCAACACAAACTCTTTTTGTAATAGATATTATCAGTATCTACTGCAACTTCTTATATTTTTGGGTTTTCTTTCCCAAAAAACAATTGTTTTACTTGGTGGGTATAAGAATAATCTTTCGCCCCTAATGTAATCTACATAAACACTGTATATAAAATTAATTATATACACTATATTGACAATTCAATACTCTTCGTATATCTTTGTCTCTTCTGTAATAATTATAAAATTAATACAGCTAGATATAAATTATTAATATAATTTGAATCAACTAATTAATTATTATAATATTTTTTCAACTATAAAATATATTTATAAAAATATTTTTTATAATCGATTTATATCCATTAATAATATAATACTTGACTTATATTATTTAATATAAATAATTCTAAATGTATTAAATAATAAAGCTATATAAAATTAATTATATATATATTATATTGACAATAGTTATATTCTTCATATATATTGTCTCTTCTGTTTTATTTATATCTTTTCATAAATAATTCAGCTAGATATAAATTATTAATATAATTTGAATTAATTAATAAATTTTTTTAATATTTTTTCGATATGTGAATAACGATTTATATCCATTAATAATATAACCTCCGAATTTTTAACTTATAAATTAAAAATATATAAAATTAATTATATTATGTTATATAGACAATATATTACATTTCGTACATATATCCTGCTTCTGTAATAATTATAAAATTAATACAGCTAAATATAAATTATTGATATAATTTGAATTAATTAATAAGTAATAATTATTATTTTTTCGACATATATAATATCTATTTAAATATTAATATTCGATTTATATCCACTAATAATATAATACTTGACTTATATTATTTAATATAAATAATTCTAAATGTATTAAATAATAAAGCTATATAAAATTAATTATATATATATTATATTGACAATTTTCTTTATAGTGAAAATTATCTCTTCTGGATTAATTATAAAATTAATACAGCTAGATATAAATTAATAATAAAACTTGGTTTAATTAATAAATTTTTTCAATATTTTTTCGATATATAAATTTAAAATTTATATACGATTTATACTTATTCATTATATAACATCGAATATGGATATTCATATATTATACACTACCAAGCAATTTTATTATAGCATAACTATAATCTTTTGTAAATACTTTTTTCTACTTTTTAAATTTTTTATACTTTTTAAATTTTTTAAAAAATAGAAAAAGGTGTATTTATTACACCCTTAAACTTATTTATTTCAAACTGCTATATTCATTAGATATTAAATCACCTAAATCATCATATGAAATCATATAAGATATAACGCCTATAGAACCTGGTCCAAAGGAATATCTTGGAAATGAAAATGATAAACCATCTTTAGTCAAATACCAAACACCATCTTTAGATAGTAGTTGTTTTAAACTTACTTTCCATGTATTATCTAATTCATTTGCATATTCTTTACTACTAATATATTCTAATAGTTTTGTATAGCACAAATTTATTAACTCATTTGTATTAGTAGAAATATCATCAATATTTAAAAGTTCACCTGTTTGAGTATTAAATGAATATCCTACTCTATCTTCATAATTTACTCCACCTATACTTCCAGAATTATCAAACGCAAAAGTAAAATATTTATCATTTTGTTCCAAAATACTTAATAAATATGAAACTCCTACTTTTTCTGAACTATTTTGAGAATAATATTCATCTGAACTTACTTTTATTTTTCCCCATTGCTCATCAGATATTTTAATCAAAAAATCAGTTATTTTTTCTGCTTGAATTTGATATTTTTCACTTATAATATTAGGAATTGTTCTCTTATTTTCCACTATTACATTTTCGTCTTTATCTTTTAATATATATAATTCTTCCCTAAATTCTACTTTAAAATCCTGCGTAGTCTCTTCCTTTTTTATACTTTCTTTCTTTGGTTTTTCTTCATTTTGATTCTTAATATATTCAGATACACCAATTCCTATACTAACACTTGTAGCAACTATAAAAGCAGTAGCTAACATAATAAATATAAAAGTTCCAATACGTTTTTTATTTTTCATATATAACGCTCCTATCTTATATATATTTTACCAAAAAAATATATAAAAAGAAAGTAAATTATTAGTTTACTTTCTTAGATATAATAGATATTATATTTCCATCTATTTTAGTTTCAAAAATTAAATATTCACTATTATCTTCATATTCAATATTATATATATAAGTAGAACTTTTTATAACATTTTCAATATCAAAATTTTTATAATCAACAAATCCTTTATAAACAGATAATACTTCATATTTATATATTGATTTATCTGTTTCCAACTCTAAGTATTTATGTAATTTATAATACTCATCATTATCATATTTTTTAAAAATATTAGTTTTAGGTGAACCTTCACCATATATCTTCTTTACTTTACTATTATCTATATCAAGGTTATAATCTATAAAAATCTCACCTTTACTTTTTTTACCCCTATAATCATATTCTAAATAATAATTATTATCTTTGCCTTGAAAAACAATCTCTTCAAAGTTTTCATCACTTATTCTTATTGCGCCCTTTATATCCTTGTTATTATATTTATTTCTTAAACTTTCAAAATCTATAGTTGGTGTGTTATTAGCAATAGGTGTTTTTTCATCAACTATTTTTTTTCTTTTAATCTCTATATATTTATTCTTATCATAATCAAGAAATCTAAATATTACAATTATAGATGTAAATACAATTAATAATACATACACGATCAAACGATATTTTGTTATATATTTCATATTTACCTCGCTTTACAAATAAAGATAATATCTCATATTACCAAATTTGTCAAATTTATATATTATTTATTTATATTTATGCTACTAAAATATAAATATTCTTTTATAATAAATCTTCATCTTTTATAATGTATTCCCAACCTGGTTGCCAACTTTTTGTATTACGCCAATCATTATTAATAGCTGTTTCCCAACTAATATGTTTAGTTATTACTTCTAATGCAAGTTGTGGCGCTCTATGAGCAATAATACCTATTGTTTTACCCTTATAATTGGACATGATATATTTTAAAAAATCTCTAACTCTTTTTTCAACATCAGTAAGAGACTCTCCATTACTAAATGGTATATCTCTATGTTCTTCATAATTTACTTTTTGCTTATCCATCCCATCTAAATCACCATAGTTACATTCTCTAAGTCTTTTATCTTTAATAGGTATTATACTAGGAAATGCTAAAGAAGCAGATTCTACAGCTCTAATTAAATCAGATGTAAATAATACATCAAATTTATATTTATTAATATTACCCAAATTAATAGCTTGTTCTTTACCTAATTCAGTTAAAGTAACATCCTTCCAACCACTACATTTTTTACTTATATTATCATAAGTAGTACCATGTACATAATATATAATTCTAGTATCCATATAATCACCTATAATAATTATATTATATCATTAAATAAAAGTAAAATAATTAGTTTTATTATCAAAAAAGAAGCTATTAAAAGAGACTGCTGAAAAAGTAGTTAAATTAAAAACTGATTTTTAGAAATACTTTCTATTTATCAGTTTTTTTCTCTATATTTTTTGAAAATTAATAAATATAGGATTACATTTACCCTATATTTTTATTTTTTTCTTCATTTA
>JAEEGL013486627.1_pt1 | contig 11462 bp, 7 predicted proteins | sample 9134231 | NCBI WGS metagenome assembly JAEEGL01 (sample SAMN16246548, study PRJNA631951) | gut metagenome | biome: gut microbiome; feature: rumen; material: fiber-attached | host: Bos | place: Iran: Karaj | collected 2018-10
AATTTAGACTTACGGTGTCCTATCGTTTTGGCTCCCTCAAGGCAAGCGTGAAGCAAACCAACAAAACCATCCAGAACAACGACCTCGAGGGCGGTTCAAAGCCAGTCGGCAATTAACAAGAATGTGTGATTTTAGGGGGGATTAGCGGCGCCAGAATGAGGGGACGAACAGGGCGATGATGGTGATAATTTCGAGACGGCCCGCCAGCATGAGGAACGACATGACCCACATGCCCGATGGCGAGATGAAATCGTAGGAACCGGTGATGCCGGTCACGCCAGCACCTAGGCCGTTGTTCGACACGCACGAGAAGGAGGAGAAGAAGGCATCGACGATGGGAAATCCCTGTGCCACCAGCACCAGTCCGCCTACAACAATGAGCAGGAAGAAGATGGCGATAAAGGCCGAAATCTCGCTGCCTCGCTCGTTGTCGATAATCTGGTCGTTGACGCTAATAGAACGCATGAGGCGAGGCCTGATGTAGCGCCGCACCACAAGCGTGAAATTCTTGAAGAGGTAGAGCACCCTGTCGACTTTCAGACCACCGGTGGTGGAACCTGCGCAGGCGCCAATGCACATCATCAGGAAGGTGAGCGTGAGCACAAACAGTCCCCATCCCTCCCAGTCGCCGGCACTGTAGCCCGTTGAGGTGATGGCCGAAACGATGTGGAAGATGGGGTCGACGGTGACGCTTTGCCAACCGGTGTAGTGCCCCTTGGCCACAATGGCAGTCACCACGCACGCATAGAGCGCCACGATGATGAAGACGTAGGTCCTGAACACATCGTTCTTCCAGAAACCACGGCCACGCTTCTTGAGCGAGGCGAGGATGAGGCTGAAACTGATGCCGCCCAGGAACATGAAAAAGGTGAGCACCAATTTGATATAAGGCGAGTTGAAGGCGGCAATGCTGTCGTTGCGCGTCGAGAAACCGCCGGTGGAGATGGCCGTGAAACTCTGGCAGATGCTCTCGAAGAGGTTCATGGGGCCAAGCCAGAGCATCACAATAAGAACGAGGGTGATGATGGTGTAGAGCGCCCACAGAATTTTAGCCGTGCGCGAGATGCGTGCCCCCAGTTTGTCGTGCGTGATGCCCGTAGCCTCGGCATGAAACATGATGATGCTGCCGCTGTTGTTCAAGGCAGGGATAAAGGTGAGGGTGAAGATGATGATGCCCAGTCCGCCCACCCATTGCGTCAGGGCCCTCCACAGCAGTATGCCGTGACTGCAGCTCTCCACATCACGAATCACGGTAGCACCGGTGGTGGTGAAGCCCGACATGGCCTCGAAAAAGCCTTCGCTCGCGTTCAGCGGCGTGGCGCAAAGCATCATGGGCAGCATGCCGAACAGTGAGAACACAATCCACGCCACCGAGGCCAACAGCAGTCCGTCGCGGCGGTGCAGTTTCTTGCTTTTGGGCTTGATGAGGAAATTGAGTGCGGCGCCAGCAGCCACCGTCAGCCCTATGGTGATGGCAAAGGCTTGCCAGTCGCTCTCGTGGTTGAAAAGGCAGGTGAGCAAGGGCAGGAGCATGAAGGCTGCCTCGACCATCATGAGTTGTCCCAGAATGCGCGCAATCATCGCATAGTTGATGCCGCCGCTTGCGTATGTGCTGTTTTGCTGCCGTTTCATGTCAGTTGAAGAGTTTTCTTGCCTTGTGCAGCGCTCCGGCAAAGCAAACCACGAGCACCGAGTCGCCGCTGCACAGTTGCGTGTGTCCTGTCACGAGCGTGCCCTTGCCGTTGCGAATGATGCCGGCAAAAGTGAGTTCTTCGGGCAATTTGAGGTCTTTGACGATGGCGCCGTTGAGGCGAGAGTCGGCTTTGATTTCAAGTTTCACCACCTCGGCATCGGGCAGGGCCAGGCACTTGGCCGAGGCTGCTCCGGCGTCGATGAGCAGTTGGAACACGGCGTTGGCCACCAGCATCTGGCGGTTGAGAATGGTGTCGATCTGGAACGACTCGGCCATGTTCACAAACTGCTTGCGGTCGACTTCGGCCATGGTCTTGGCTGATCCAAGGTCGGAGGCAAGCAGACAGGTGAGCACATTCTCGGATGCGGTTTTCGTGAGTGCTACAAACGCGTCGGCATTTTCGGTGCCGGCTTCTACAAGGGCCTCGATTTCGGTGGGCTCGCCATGAATCACATTGCACTTGTGCGTCTGGCTGATGAGTCGCTGGCAATTGTTCATGTCGCCTTCAATCACCGTGAAATCAAATTCGTTGGCAGCGCTGGTCACAGTGAGGGCGGTAGTGCTGCCGCCTCCAGCCATCACTACGCGCGAGATGTTGCGCTGCGTTTTTCCGGTGAGTTGTGCCACATCGTTGAGATTGGTCGGTGTGGTGGCTATGTAGAGGATGTCGTTGGGCAGCAACTGGTGATTACCCTTGGGGATGAGGGTGGTCTGGGCCCTGCGAATGGCTGTGACATGGAAGGTGCGGTTGATTGAGGCCAGTTCGCGCAGATATTTGCCTGCCAGCGGTGCTTCGGACTCGAGTCTCACGCCCAGCAGCACGATTTCACCCTTGTTGAACTCATACCAGCTACTGGCCCAGGAATGGCGCAGCGACTCGATGATGCTTTGCGAGAGCAGATACTCAGGAAAAATGACATTGTCAACGCCCATGCGTTTGACGACCTCTTGGTTTTGCGGCAACAGGTAGTCGCTGCGGTCCACGCGTGCCACCGTCATCTTGGCTCCGATCGATTTGGCGAGTCCGCATGCCACAAAGTTGCGTTCGGCCACCTCGGTCACTGCGATAAATAGGTCGCAAGAGCCGGTTTTTGCTTGTCTGAGCACATTCAGGTCGATGGCGTCGCCCACTACCGTCATCAGGTTGTTCTCAGAGTCGAGCATCGAGAGTTTGGTGATGTCTCGGTCCACGATGTAGATGTCGAGATGCTCTTCAGAGAGATACCTTGCCAGGTGTGACCCCAGGGCGCCTGCTCCAATAATGGTAATATTCATTGCAATTGCATTTAATGAAGTTAAAACCGTTTCGGTCGCAAATATAGTTATTTATTTGAGAAAACTGCAAGTCTTTACCAAAAATCACCATAACAAATAGGGCGCTGAAAATGTTTTCCAGCGCCCCCTATTGTAATTAAGTAGGATTTCTCGCAGTGTTACTCGCGGGCAATTTGCTCGCCGCTCAAGAAAATGTGCCGGATGATGGGCGTAGTGTAGGCGTAGGGGATGAAGTCGATCGAGGGGATAGGCTGCGTGACATAGAAGTTGGCAACCTTGCCCAGTGCAATCGAACCATAGTCCTTGCTCAACCCCATAGCAGCTGCACCGTTGATGGTGGCTGCATTGAGCGCCTCGGCGGGTTGCAACCGCATCTTGATGCATGCGAGCGAAACGGCAAACTTCATGTCGCCGCTGGGCGTAGAGCCAGGATTGTAGTCGCTGGCAATGGCCATGGGCAGTCCGGCCTGAATCATCTTGCGTGCCGGAGCAAAGGGCATGTTCAGGAAGAACGAGGTGCCCGGCAGCGCCGTGGGAGTGGTGTTGCTGTCGCGCATCATCTCGATGTCGGCATCGGTCATGCTCTCAAGGTGGTCGACCGAGAGGGCGTTATGCTCCACAGCCACTTTCACGCCACCCGAGTCGGCGAGTTCCTGACCATGAATCTTGCCGCGCATGCCATGTTCGAGACCAGCCTTGAGGATGCGGGCTGTCTCTTCGGGAGTAAAGAAACCCTCGTCGCAGAACACATCGACAAAGTCGGCCAAGCCTTCCTTGGCCACGGCGGGAATCATCTCGTTGACCACGAGGTCGACATACTCGGCCTGACGACCGGCATACTCGCGGCCCACGGCGTGAGCGCCCAGGAAGTTGGCCATGACCTTGAGCGGTGCCGTCTGCTTGATGCGGCGAATCACGCGCAACATCTTCAGTTCGTCGGCCGTGTTCAATCCGTAGCCGCTCTTGATTTCGATGGCGCCGGTGCCTTTCCACATCACCTCGCGCACGCGGCCCATGGCTTGCTCGTAGAGTTCGTCTTCACTGAGTTCGTGCAATCGGTCGGCACTGTTCAAGATGCCGCCGCCACGGCGGGCAATCTCGGCATAGCTCAGGCCGTTGATCTTGTCCACAAACTCCTGTTCGCGGCTGCCGGCATACACGATGTGGGTGTGCGAGTCGCAGAAACTGGGCAGTACGGCACCACCTTGCGCGTCGAATATTTTGACATTGGGGTCGGTGGTGGGCACATTGTCCATCGAACCGAAATCGACAAATTTGCCACTGTCGCACAACAGATAGGCGTTCTCGATAGTCTCGAACTGGGCCATTTCGGCCCCTTTGCGGCATAAAAGACCTTGCCGGTCGATGCCGGCAAGGATTCCTATATTAACAACAAGCAGTTTCATGATTATTTACGCAGGAATTGGATGGCTTTCTCGATAAGGGGATACATGATCACATCATCGCCAATGAAGGGAACCTCTTTGCGGAACTCTTCGTGCATCTTCATGATGACGGGCGACGACTTCTTGGGGAAGCGGAATTCCAGTGCCTGAGCGGCGTTGAACAACTCAATGGCAAGCACACGCTCGGTGTTGAGCACCACCTTGTAGAGCTTGATGGCTGCGTTGGCACCCATACTCACATGGTCTTCCTGATCCTGGCACGAGGGGATGCTGTCGAGGCTCGATGGAGCGGCGAGCGACTTGTTGAGGCTCACCACGCTGGCAGCGGTGTACTGGGTGATCATGAAACCACTGTTCAGACCCGGGTTGGCCACCAGGAAGCTGGGCAGTCCACGCGTGCCCGAAACAAGGCGATAGATGCGGCGCTCGCTGATGTTGGCGAGTTCGCTCAGTGCAATGGCGAGGAAGTCCATGGGCATGGCAATGGGCTCGCCGTGGAAGTTGCCGGCGCTGATGATGAGGTCTTCGTCGGGACACACGGTGGGGTTATCGGTAGCGCTGTTGATTTCGGTGTCGATGACCGATTTCACATAGCGAATGGTGTCCTTCACGGTGCCGTGCACCTGAGGCACGCAGCGGAAGGAGTAGGGGTCTTGCACATGCACTTTGGGTTGCTTGATGAGTTCGCTGCCGGTGAGCAGTTCTTTCATGTGAGCAGCAGTTTCGAGCTGACCCTTGTGGGGACGAACCAGGTGAACGGCCTCGGTGAACGGCTCGATGCGGCCGTCGTAGGCGTCAAGCGACATGGCGGCAATCTTGTCGGCCAGGTCGCTCAGGCGTTCGGCCTGCAGGAGCGACCACACAGCAAACGAACTCATGTTCTGGGTGCCGTTGAGCAGTGCCAGACCTTCTTTGCTGGCCAGTTCGATGGGTTCCCATCCCTTGAGTTTGAGCAGTTCGGCGGCGGGCATCACTTTGCCTTCATATTCCACCTCGCCCAGGCCTACCAGCGGCAGACTCATGTGTGCCAGCGGCACGAGGTCGCCCGAAGCGCCCAGAGAACCCTGACGGTAAACCACGGGAATCACGCCCTCGTTGAAGAAGTCGATGAGGCGTTCAACGGTGTCGAGTTTGCTGCCCGAGTAGCCGTAGCTAAGTGATTGAATCTTGAGCAACAGCATGATGCGCACAATCTCGTTGGGCACGCGTTCGCCCACGCCGCAGGCATGCGACATCATGAGGTTGATTTGCAGTTGCGACAGCTGGTCTTTGCTCACTTTCACATTGCACAGCGAGCCGAAGCCAGTGGTCACGCCATACACGGGCACATCGCTGGCAGCGATTTGTTCGTCAAGATACTTGCGGCATCGCACGATGCGAGCCTTGGCATCGTCGCTCAGCGCAAGTTTTATGTTTTTCTCAATGATTTCTCCCACACGCTCAATCGAGAGGTGCTCAGAACTGATGTAATGAATCATAATATCTGTGTTAAAGGTTATAGGTTTATCTAGTCAATAATTGTAACTGCAAAGTTAGAAATAAATTGTCACATAACGAAAGATGAACTCGATTTTATTTCAACACCCTTAGGATTGAAAGTTCCAATAAGAAGTGCGAAAGTCGTTTGGTGTTTTGATTGTCGGCTAATACATCAAGCCAAACATCCAGAGGGGGATGACATTGGCGTAGCCTGTTTCGATGTCGTCTTTAACAACAAATACATTGTCTATACCTTGAATTTGTCGTTGTTTTTTCCCTTTTCCGCCAACCTCAAAGGTGTATGTTTCGTCGACAAGGAAGTCGCTTGCAGGTGACGAGCATATAGTGTGTTTCAGACGCAGTTGATTGAAGAAGAATGTCTCTCTAATGGTTCCTATATCCACATGTGATTCTCCTAAGGCGTGAATAAGAACAGAGTTATCGAGATAAATCTTATCAACCTTGCCCAAGACTTGGATTCCTCTCGTTTGCTCACGAAGTTGTGAAATGAGTCCAGACCTCTCTATCATGGTACACATGTCGGCCACTTGATTTCGTGACACAGAGATTTGTCCTGCTATTTGAGTGAAGTTTGGTTTAAAAGGTGCACTCTGTGCTATAATTCCAAGTAATTTTTTGAATTTTTTAGCAGTGGCAATGGTAAGATTGGCATATTGCGGGATGTCGTTCTCAAGAGTTACATTCACTATTTGGTTGATGAGAATATTGTATTCATCATTAAGAACGGTGAAAGGGTAGTAACCTCGTTTGAGATATTGATTGAAATAAGGAATGGGCAAGAATTTTTGTGGTAATTCAACACTATGATTCAATATAGAGTCCAGAGAGTGAACAGGTATTTCAATTTTGTGTTGCATCAATAGATATTCACGAAACGACATGCCTTGCATGTGGTAGATGACGGCACGACGGCTCAAATCAGAAATTCCTTCCACAATGTTAAGGACCGATGAACCAGTGAAAACAACATGAAGATTTGGGTGATAGTCATAAATCAACTTTAGTTCTCGGCTCCATCCATCATATTTATGGATTTCGTCAATGAAAAGGTGTTGCCCACCCATGAGCGCAAAAGCATCGGCAAGATCCACGAGATTGTTAGTAGTGAAATATATGTCTTCGGCATTAACATAAAGAGAGGTGTCGCGGTTAAGCTCCTCTTTGATGTGCTGCAGTACCAGCGTGGTTTTTCCCACCCCACGAGGCCCGACAAGTCCAATCATTTGATTGTTCCAGTTGATTTCGTGAAATATGTATCTGTGAAACTGGGTGTTTGTTGAGCGTAGCAGTTGGTCGAAGTGTAATTGTAGTTTTTCCATAACAATCATATTTTTTATGATGCAAAAATACAATTAATATTAGAATTGCACAATTTTTAGTGCGATTTTTTCAAAAACTGCACAATTTTTAGTGCGATTTTCCCAAATATTGCACAATTTTTAGTGCAATTTCGGCGAAAAACGCACAATTTTTAGTGCAATTTCGTAATTTGGGGATAATTTTGGAGAAAAAGTTCTGCTTTTTTGCGGGCAGGTGGGGGATGTATTGAAAAAAATCAACTATATTTGCAAATGTTCTTTGGCAGAAGTCCGCCTTAAGGTGGCGGGTGACATGGCAGGGAACCCGACGATCTGAGCAAGAGCAGTGACAAGGCTCGCTTTGGCATTGCCTTGCAAGGGGGAGGAAGACCGAAAGGTCAACCATGACATAAGAAAGGCGTTTACTTGACGCTTTGTTCTTGACAGCTTGAAATCTTGCAAATTCATATTAGTAGTCAAGAATGAGGCAACGGTAGATGTCCAATGTGGGATATGTATCTTTGCCCTTATTGCCGGCGTGATAAGGAGTGAATCATATTCAGCGTGGGCTTCTGCGTTGCTCGTTCAACTACTAAGGGCAATGCAAGAGCCTCAAGCTGTGGGATGAATAACAAGTACAGACTCCCGCGCTCTTTTTTTGTCATCACTATAACACATAATTTATATTTACCCGTCCAGTGTGGGGGAGTGGCTGGCGTAAACCATTTTTATTTATGAGGTTAAGATTCACATCCCTTGTGGCGGCACTGCTTGTGGTGTTCAGTGCCGCAGCCGAGGCGAACCTGTCACTTGTGATTCACCGCACCGACGGCACTACGACTGTGTTTGCACTCGACGAACAACCTGTTACATCGTTTACGCGCGATGACCTGGTGATTACCACTTCGACCGACAGTTACAGTTACCCGCTGACAAACATTCAGCGGTTCACCTACGAGAACGCTACCAAAGTCAACAGCATCAAGCACACTGGCATCTCGGTGGCCCAGCGTGGCGGCTACCTTGTGGTTAGCGGTCTGCAGGCAGGCCAGATTGTGACACTCTACGGAATTGACGGTCGCCAGATGGCCACCGCACAAGCCCACGGCTCCGCCCCGGTGTCGATTCCCCTTTCTCACCTCTATGGTGGAGTATATGTAGTGAAAGCCGATTGTGTAACCTTTAAAATCCTGAAGAAATGAAAACACTGCATCGACTCCTTTTATTACTGATGGTGGCTTGTGCCGCACAGTTGGCGCAGGCTTATGAGTATTTCAACATTTACTTCCACGACGGGACAAAGTCGGAACCGTTCTATGCCGTTGATGTCGATAGCATTCGCTATTCTAAGATTGATATTGACAGCATGGTATATAACAATTGGATCGTGCAAGAGATATGGTGCCCCGACAGTGTGTACCGCTACCGCATTGCCGACATTGATAGCCTAAGCTTCAAAGAGGTGGACATTGACAAGGTGTCTAACGCCATCGCACATGTGAGTGCCTATATTGACCCGCTGTACTTGCAGTGTAGTTCGCCGAAAGAACTGGAGCAGCGAGTGGCAGAACTTGGCAACCTTGAAGGCGTAGAGAAAATGTGGAGCGACAACCAATCGCTATTCGTCAAAATCTGTGACTGGGGCGTGACGGCTTATTCTTATAGCCCAGATTATACACCTGTTATGGAGCAAGAATCACTTGTTAGCAATTGGAAAGTTGCGACAGCCCCTGAAATTCAAAACAGCGGTAGTTTACCAATACATAAGCATTATGCGGTAAATAATTTATGCATTGTAAGCCAAACGACGAAAGACTCAGATAAAAAGGCAGCGCATGATTATGAAAAGAATACGATCAAAAAAGAATGTTCTAATTATGGACTGAATGTATCGTTTGTGGATAATCCGACTCCAAATTTCTATATTAAAGGTATAAGAAATTATGATTTAGTATTGCTTGAGACGCACGGTTATTACGATGGTAACCGGCATTGGCTTGCTACGAGCGAGGAAATTTATTCCTATCCCAAAGGCGAAGAAGTTGATGAAGATTCACTTGCCAATGTCGCAGATAATTTCATAAAGAACAAATATCTGAATAATGGTTATTCGCCCAATGACATCACATCCAGTAAGGTTGATGAAATTAGAAATGGGAAAAAACACATTGTTTGTTACACATGGGTGTCAAACTCTTTTATATCAAAGCACAAAACACCAAAATCGGTGAATGTGGTGTTGTTTAATGTTGCGTGCCAATCAATGATGCACAACGATGAGATGGCAAAAGCTTTCCGTGGCATCGGCGCGAAAAGTTATGCGGGATTTGACGATGTAAATTCCATTGGCCCATGGACCTATGGTTTTATGCTTGACAGGATGTTGAGCGGACATTCTCTACTGAGTGCATTTAAGACATTGCCAGATAACCTATATACACAGACATTGACAATTGATGGGGTGACATACAATCCAACATTGATAATCAACCCGTTTGATAAACATGATTTGTCAAAATCCTCGATATGTATTTCACCAGTAATGACTTTGCCTACAGAGAATCAAGTTACAGATGACGGAAATGTCGTTGTTCTTAAAGGGAAAATAAAGACCTTTAATCCAAAAGGTTCTTTATATTTCTACTTGAGTAATTCATCAAATCCCAACGAGACAAATTCAGATATTATCGGTATACAATATAACTATAATGAGAACTCTCATACACTTGATTTCTGGGCAAGTATTAATGAAAAAGAATTAGAGCCCAATAAGAAATATTACTACCGGGCAGTCTTTCAAGATGCTGCTGGCCTTTGTCTTGGCGAAGTAGAAATGTTTGAGCGTCAAGCATACACAGTTCTGAATGGAGAGACACTTGCGTTCTACTGCGACTGCATGAAGAGTGAGCGCGAAGGAACGATTTATGAGTTGGGAGCTTGGAGTAAAGAAATGACAAAAATTGTATTTGATAAGTCGTTTGCCGATTACAGACCCACAAGCACTGTAATGTGGTTTTATAATTGTGAAAACCTTAAGAGTATTGAGAACCTTTGTTATCTCAATACCTCAGATGTGACGAATATGAGTTTTATGTTCAGTGGCTGCAGTTCGCTGACAAGCCTTGATGTGAGCGACATCAACACCTTTAATGTGACGAATATGAGTTTTATGTTCGATGGCTGCAGTTCGCTGACAAGCCTTGACCTCAGCAGTTTCGACACATCGAATGTGACGAATATGAAATCTGTGTTTTATGGTTGTGGTTCGTTGACAAGCCTTGATGTGAGTAACTTCAATACCTCGAATGTGACGAATATGAGTTTTATGTTCGATGGCTGCAGTTCCTTGACGAGCCTTGATGTGAGCCACTTTAACACCTCGAATGTGGCCAACATGATGCAGATGTTTGCAAGTTGTAGATGCCTAACGAGCCTTGATTTGAGCAGTTTCAACACCTCGAATGTGACGAACATGGGTTCTATGTTTGCAAGTTGCAATTCTCTGACGAGCCTTGACTTGACAAGTTTTAACATTTCTAATGGTGCGAGCTTGGGATGCATGTTTGCAAGATGCCACTCTTTGACAACTATTTATGCAGAGAATTGGGTAAATAATTCGATTCAGGTGTTTTATGACTGTCCGAACCTTCGTGGAGGTGAAGGAACAAAAATAGGTGACAATATTTACGGTTATGACGAAAATGGTACTCCATTATATTACTATTGTTCTGATGGTGGGGATGCGGCACATATTGATGGTGGCAAGGACAATCCCGGGTTGTTCACTGCTAAGTAATTTTTATTCAATATAAGAATTTAGTTTAGTGAGAGAGGCTATTCAAACAAGGCAATAGCCCCTCTCATTTAATGATAACGAAATAGAGGGTGTGTCAAAATATAATCATTGGGATGTTAAGGGTCAATGTAGGGACAAGGCCTGCCTTGTCCGCATCCTCGCAAGGAAATGACCAACAACAAATTACGCAATCCTTTGTTTTTCGGACACCGCAGGCGCTGTCCCTACAAAAAGGATTCATCACTAATTTAGTTTTTTGACACACCCTCTGTTTTGATGGGTGTTGGAATTGTGATTAATCTTCGAAGAGGGCGTCGTCGACGAGGTTAGGCAGGGTTACCTGCAGACCGGGTGTGCGTTCCATCTCGCGCTTGATGGCGTCGATCGAACCGGCGTTGCGTGCCCACGAGCGGCGGGCGATGCCGTTGTTCACATCCCACAGCAGCATTTCGCGAATGTGACGGGCCGAGTCTTCACTGCCGTCGATCACCATG
>JAEEGL013546197.1_pt1 | contig 11462 bp, 6 predicted proteins | sample 9134231 | NCBI WGS metagenome assembly JAEEGL01 (sample SAMN16246548, study PRJNA631951) | gut metagenome | biome: gut microbiome; feature: rumen; material: fiber-attached | host: Bos | place: Iran: Karaj | collected 2018-10
AACAGAAACAAAAACCTCAAAATTACTGCAGACAAATTTATTTTCTCGTTCTGCCATCTGATAGGTTCAAGCGCAATAATATATAAACCGCTTTATGCATATCGCAGACACAATTCAAACTATTCTCTCGCTAATCCGGTTATGGGAAATAAAAAATATTTTCACCCCTCAACCCAGAAAAACTACTTCAGAAACAATAGGCGAATCAGAACTCAGATGTTCAAATTTATTTTTAGAAACAGAAAATACTTCAAGGAACACTTTAATACTTCAAACTTGATGCTAATATATAAAAGAATTATTTTCTCTTTTGATAAAAATACATTAAAAGGTATCTTTAAAGCATTGTTTATATAAAAAAAAAATGATATAATTCCTTTAATTATAGTTATTAAAGGAATTATTAATGCTTCAGGAAACGACAAAATTCTTAAACACCGCATTTCATAACAGTTTTATCAAGTCATTAAGTTTATATCTTCATGACTGTGTAAGAGAAGAAGTCAAAAGTTCTACTTTCAGAAACCTCAGACAGGATAAAGATAACAAGTGGATTTTTCTTAAAACACCAGGTGATGGCGAACAGACAAGTCTGCTTGAAAATGAAAAAATGTTCGTTAACTACCCTCAACCTTTGAGATTAAACGGCTCTGACAGATTTTTAACGGAATTAATGATTCAGACAGAGATGAGCCAAAAGGATAAATACCTCATCTATGGTTTTCTTTTCTTAGTCGGTAAAAGCGGAAAAGGGAAAAGACAAAATGAATTTCTAACACCGCTATTATATGCTCCCTGCAAACTGGAGAGAGATGGTGTAAACATAAATTGCACACTGCAAGATGAAGTTTTGTCTTTGAACACAGGTGCTCTGACTGCACTTATGAATAAAAATGATGATGAAGATGAAATGGAATGTATGTTAGATGGGCTTCTTGAAGTTGTTCCTGAGCTTCCGATTAAAGAAGAACAACTTCAAATCTTTTTAACAACACTTAAATCTCTCATTCCTGATATAGAAATTGATTTCAACACGGAAGTTTCAGATTCCCTCACCCCTGATGAGCCGAAAGAAACAGCAGACGAAAATACAACTATAAATTATGACAATCTTGATGAGATTATAGAGGACGAAAAGCCGAAAAAAGTCAAAATTGAAAAGGTTGCAATAACAACACAGAGCGCAATTATCCTTACAAAACGCCCTGATGTTACGGCAGGTGTTCTACATGAACTCACTCAAATTGCCGAGAAACCGAGCGGTGTTTTTAGAGAAACCGCTCTCGGTGTTATTAATGATGAATATATGCAGACAAAAGGCAAAATCATTGATGAACCAAAGAAAAGTTTAAGAGATTTTGTAACAGTTACACCGCTCTCTTTGAGCGATTCTCAAGCAGACGTAATAAGAAAAGTAGAACAAAATCCGCTTGTTGCGGTATACGGTCCTCCGGGAACAGGTAAATCTCAAACAATAGTCAATCTTGTTGCTCACCTGATTGCAAACGGTAAGACAGTTTTGGTTGCATCAAAAATGGATAAGGCGACAGACGTTGTTGCAGACAGATTAAATGAACTGACTGCACCATATCTAGCATTAAGAGCAGGACGTTTAAACTACCAAAAACAATTATCATTTGACCTTCAGGATTTGATTTCTAACAAAGTTGATTTAGATACGGGATTTGAAGATTCTCTCCTTGTCGATATTAAAGATATGCAAGAACTTTTAGACAACATCAAAAAGCTTGAAGATAAGTGCGAAAACATAATTAAACTCGAAGAACAATGGCATAATCAAATTGAACAGTATGATGAACAGATTAAGGTATTTGGAGAACCCCAATATATTAAAAATACTCTCAGTAAACAAGAACTTATAAATCTGGAGAACTCAATAAAATCATTTGAAAAAAACTTTGAAAAATCAGGATTTTTCAGCAACATTCAGATTAAACTTGCGGAAATGAATTTCAAGAAAATGCTTAATCTGAACAATTTAACCTTAGACCAGAACACTCTAGAAGTGCTGAAAAATGAAGTTACAATGCTAAAATATCTTGCAGAAGCAAAAAGCACGGAAACTGCAATTTACAAAATCGGAAATATTCACAATTTAATAGAACAAATCAGACTATTAAAGAAAAAACAAAAGAAACTTGCGATAGAAATCCTCCGTTCAAAGAGGAGAGAATCATTAAAAGGGCTTCTTCGTGACCAGACAAAGCGCCAAAGATTAATAGTTCATACAAAAGCACTTGTTGAAAGGAAGAAGAATCTTCAAAACAGACTTCTTGAAGATGAAGATTTCACTCCGCTTCTTGAAGCTTTCCCCTGCTGGTGCGTAACGACCTATGCCGTTTCAGGTTCTCTGCCTATGAAACCGGGCTTATTTGATGTTGCAATCATAGATGAAGCATCTCAATGTGATATTGCAAGCTGTTTCCCGATTCTTTTCAGAGCCAAAAAAGCTGTTATCGTCGGAGACGACAAACAATTGCCTCACCTTTCTTTCTTGGAAAAGGCAAAAGAGCAATCCTTCCTCTCTCAATACAATATCCCTGACAAATATCAGCTTATGTGGAGATTCAGAACAAACTCAATGTTTGATTTGGCAAACTACTATTCTACAAGCCCCGTCTTGCTTGATGAACACTTCAGAAGCTATGCTCCGATAGTTGAATTCAGCAACAAAGAATTCTACGGCTCAAGAATGAGAGTTATGTCAAGAGCAAAAGTCAAAAATGTACTTGAGCTTGTCCAAGTTCCTGAAGGTAAAGTTGATTTTGACGTTACAAGGAATGTTCCCGAATGCGAAGCAATAATTCAAAAGCTGCACGAAATAATTTTAAACGATGAAAAAAGACAGAATGAAGGTTTTCCGCCTGTTTCAATCGGTATTGTTTCCCCATTCAGAGGTCAGGTTGAACTGATTAAAAAAGGTATTGCACAGGTTATTTCTGACACCTTAGTGAGAAAACACAGAATTGAAGTCGGTACGGCTCACGCATTTCAGGGAGATGAAAGAGATATTATGCTCGTTTCATGGACAATTGCAAATAACAGTTTCCCTCAGAGCCTTATGTTCCTTCAAAAGGCTAATTTGTTTAATGTTGCTATCACAAGAGCAAAAAAGAAACAGATTATTTTCCTTTCAAAAGACCCTGCTTCACTCCCTGAGGGTATGCTGAGAGACTATATAGAATACGTCAAAAACTATCAGGCTCAAGATTCACTTGAAGAAACAGAGTTTGACGAAAATGTTTACAAGAACAAATTTGAAAGGACTGTTGCAAACAAATTAAGAGAACAAGGTTTAAAGGTTGTTGCAGGTCTTGATGTCGCAGGATTTTCAACCGATTTAACCGTTTCAGATGAAACAGGAAACACGGTTGTTGTTGAAATTGACGGTGTTGAAGACGACAAAAAAATGTATGCGACGAATATGAAAAAGCAGACTATTCTTGAACGCTCTGGGTTAAAATTAATCCGTCTTTCATATCGTGAATGGTATAACAGCGAAAACGGCTCAATTGAAAGAATTAAAAATTCTCTGATTGAAGAATAGAATTACAAAAACTTTTTAACGAACTCAAGTTCTTCTTCTTTTGTTTGAAGTTCGTTATTGAACTTATGTTTTAAAACTTCATCAAATATTTCTTTGAACTTCTCTGAGGGAACAAAGCCTAATGAAATCAAATCGTTGCCGTTAATCAAAACCTTGACGTCTTTTAATTCATTAAGATATCTATCCGCATCATATGAACCTGTCGAAACATATTCACAAACGGTTGCTTCTTGGGATAATTTTGAATATTTTTCAAATAGAAACAAATCATATGAAGTAAGTGCAGGATGACCGTAATTTTTAAAAAGCAAATCATGAAAATCCGAAAGACACTTTCTTTCCTGAGATGTTAAATTGAGTCTGTCCCAGTATTCTGAAGAATTAACCGTTAAACAAGCAAGGGGAACAAACCAAGAAGTTGCGGGACAAATAAACCCATTTTCAAGACAAAAATCAAGCCTCTCCTGGGAGAATTGTTCAGGTGAAGAAGAAACAAGTTTATAAATCCCTGTTTCTACAGTTTTATCAAAAGCTCTCTGAATATTAAGAGAGAAAAGCTGTCTGAATTCACCCTTGATACGTTCTAAGGGCATTGAATTATCAATGTTTTTCAAATACTGTTCTATTAATTCTTTAGTATGTTCTTCGATTTCAAAATCAAAGCGAACTAAAAATTTCAATAAACGAACAAGACGGGAAGGGTCATCAATAAAACTCTTATCGTGAAGAACACGAAGTTTTTTATTTTTTATATCTTCTAACCCGTTCAAATAATCAATTAATTCAAAATCGTCGAGTTTTAATGCGAGAGTATTAATTGTAAAATCACGTCTTTTGACATCATCTTTCAGAGGACAGCCAAATTCACTCAAAACAGGCAACTGACCTGACGAAATATAGTGTTCTTTTCTGGTCGAGGAAAAATCGACTTCAACTCCGTTTTCAAAAAGCACTTTAGCAGTTCTTAAATTTTCCTGAACACAAACGATTTCACCTTTTGTGAAAGTAACAAGCTCTTGAGCAAACAAAATTGCATCAGACTCAACAACAATATCCAAATCAAAAATAGGGCGTTTTAAAATCAAATCACGAACTACTCCGCCAATCAAATAGGCATTAAAGCCTTTAGAAAGAACAAATTCTAAAATAAGAGCAATAACATTTTTTTGCTCTGAAGAAAACTCATTATTAAATTCATTTTTTAAATTCATAAGAATCTGCCCTAATAAATAATGAGTTAATTTTAGCACATAATAAGATTATTTTATGTTAAATAATTTTAACTAATAATAAATAAAATAAATAGTGATTTATTGAATAAAAATTTTTACATGATACCATTGTATCAAACATTAGTTTGAGAGAGGATAAAATACACTATGCAAACGACAAAAGAACCTCAAACGGTTACGGAACATAAAATAATAAAACCATTACATTCAAGAAATGAAATGTCATTTGAGAGACTCAAATATTACAGACACTTAATAGGAGGGGCCTTAACCTGCATACAGAGCAGAATGTCAAAAACTCCAAAACCGCTTTGTTTTTCATTAATGGTAACAAGCAAATGCAATTGTAATTGTGATTTCTGTTTTTGGAAACACAACAAAGAAAACGAAGATATGTCAACAGAAGAAATCTGCCGTTTACTCACGGAAGCAGGTGAAATCGGATATCTTGACAGTATTCTTTGGGGCGGTGAACCGCTTTTAAGACAGGATTTTGCACAGCTTTGCAAAGCATCACAAGATGCAGGTTTATATACAAAAATCGCTACAAACGGCTGGTTTTTAAAAGAAAATCCTGACTTCGGGGAATATACGGATTTGATGTTTGTATCACTTGATGCAATCGGTAAAGCGCACGATGATATCCGCCATATGCCCGGTATTTGCGACAGAGTTATGGATGGTGTTGAATATCACAAAATACATTCACCTAAGATGAGAATATATGTCTGCTGCACAGTCAGTGCCGCAACTGATTTCAACCAGATAAAAGAAGTTGCACAATACTGCAAAAATGCAGACATTCTTTTATACTTTACGGTAAATAAATCAAATCAAGCTCTTACAAAAGCACAAAACGTAAAAGAGCTTGAACTTGAATCAGATAAACTTGCTGAAATTTTTGTTAAAATCAAAGATCTCAAAAAACAAGGCTATCCGATTCGTAACTCATACTACTTTATGGACTATATCATAGCGAAGAAAAACTACTATGAATGCCATTGGCCAAGAATCTCAACAGTAATTTATTCAAACGGAAATATGCTCAGATGCTACGACAGAGAACCGTTTATCAGCGTAAAAAACAGACCTCTGAAAGATGTCATCTCTGACCCGCTTTTCGTTGAAACTGTCAATAAATGCAAAGATTGCAAGTTAGCCTGCGTCGGAAACTATGCACTTGATGCTTCAGGTTTATGGAAACTTGAATGGCCTGCAATCAAATCATTAATGGAAATTGCAATAACTTAAAAATAAGGGAATAATATAATGTTAAAAAAGACTATTAAATTACTTTTAGCTTTAATCATTATCCAAATGCTTGCAATAAGCTCAGTATTTGCTGTAGATACAAATGCTGCAAAAAAATCATTAGAAAAAAGGACTTTAGCTGCAGAGCAAGCTCAAAGAGATTCAACGATGATGAAGCAAAGAAATCAAAATGCAATGAGAATGCAGGATTACGATAATGAATACGATTCAGATGCTATGTATATGGAACCCGAACAAAGTACAATTGAAAAAATGTTTGGTATTACAAATTTAACACAAATCGGATATGATTTATTCGCTAATACAAATGCTCTTTCAGGAAACTCTAAATTCAATTCAAGTTATATTTTAAATGTAGGCGAAAAAATCAATGTATATATGTATGGCGAATCAATTGACGTAATTTCTATGTCAGGCGGACAGGTTTTAAGCCCTCTGACAACTGCACAAATTGATTCTAACGGAAATGTTTTTGTTCCGGGTGTAGGAATGGTTAAAGCCGAAGGAAGGACAGTAAGTGAAGTAGAAAAAAGCATTCAGAGTGTTGCAAGACAAAAATATAACAGACTGAATGTCAAAATCACAGTAGCTTCAGATACAGAATTTTCTGTTTACGTATTTGGTCAGGTCAATCACCCCGGTAAAGTCAGCATCTCATCAAATGCATCAATTCTTGAAGCTTTGGGAGCTGCAGGCGGTGTTAAGAAAAGCGGTTCTTTGAGAACCATCTCTTATACTCCTCAACGCGGCAAAAAACTTACACTAGATTTATATGACTTACTTTTCAATAATAAGAGACCATCTGTTACACTTCAGTCAAATGACGTTATCTATGTTAACAACATTGGTTCTGTTGTGGCAATAGAAAGCGGAGTAAATGTTCCCGGTATCTATGAACTTCTTCCTAATGAAACAATATCAAACCTGATTCATTATGCAGGAGGAGAAACACCTGATGCCGATTTATCTACGGTAACAATTTCCCAGTTTGATTCTGTTACAGGGCAAAGAAATTCGCAGGATATTACCCGTTCAATGTTAAAGAAACAAACACTTTCAAACGGTGATATTTTATATCTCCGCTCGAAATTTGCTAAAGCGCAGGATACAGTCACCCTCGAAGGTAATGTAAAACATCCTATGACAATGGCATATAAAGAAGGTTTAAAGCTTTCTGAAGTACTTAAAAATAAAAATGAAGTTATGGATGAAACATTCCTTCATCAGGCAGTTATTACCCGTATCGTCGGGGATGACAGACAAACAGTAACAATTCCCGTTTCACTTGTAGATTTATTCTCAGGTAAAGAAGATATAGCACTTCAACCTGGAGATATAATCACTGTATTAAAAAATTCAAATCTTACATATATTAATGTCAGAGGTTGTATAAACGAGCCAAAGAAATATCCGTTTACAGACGGTTTAACCTTAAAAGATGTTATGGCAGGAATTCAGTTTGTAATATCTTCACAGGATCCGGAAGCACAAAATGTTAAGGCTAATACAGTTTTTGACAATAACGATAAACAAAATGAAAAAGTTGCCGTTGTTGAAGTTAAACCTGATGAAAGCAGCAATAAACAGGCAGTTGAAATCAAATATACACCAATTGATGCAGCTGATGTTGCTGTTGAAATAACTTCTCCTACAGGCATTACTGCTACTTACTATTTATATGACATAATGGTTGCTTCAGATCAGTTAGCAACAATAATATTGAATGAAGGCGACATAGTTTTCTTCAGACCGTTGAGAGAAACTGAAGTTATAAAAACAGTAAACGTAACAGGTTATGTAAATCGTCCCGGCGTTTATAAGTTTGTCAAAGGCCAAAAACTTCTTGAATTAATCAATACTGCAGGCGGTATTAAAGATTCTGCAGATATAAGAGGTATTGTTTTAAAACGTACTCAAATTTCTTCATATCAAAAGAAAATCGCTAAACAGAACTCAGAAAGAGACCTTAAAGAATTAGAATCTATTATGGGAACAGGAAGCGCATTTACTAAAAACAACAGTTCCGTTGAAAGCCAACAGGCTCTAAAGGAAGGTATTGAAGAAAGCGAAAAAAAATTAGATGCGAAATATGATTCAAGAATATCATTACATGTTACTTCAAGAGATATAAAAGATTTCCCTTCAAAATCAAATATAGATATTCTTGACGGAGACCAAATTTATATTCCAAGATATTCAGAACACGTTTCTGTTATAGGTGAAGTTTATAATGAAGGTGCTTATGTATTTAAGAAAGGCGCAAAATCTAAGTCTTATATTAAAGCCTGTGGTGGGTTTACAGCAGCTGCGAGAAAGACAAAAGTATATAAAACCAGCGTAAACGGACAATCAAAGAGACTTGGCTTGTTTGCTAACAAACACATTGAACCAGGTGACACAATTGTTGTTCCGAGAAAAATTGAAGGTGCAAGCTGGGTACCTAATTTACTTCAGGCAGTACAATCTATTGCAAGTATAGTATCTTCAATCTACATCGTAACGAAGTTATAAAATCATTTGCAATAAACATTAACAGAATTGGGGAGAATTTTCAGATGATAATTCTCCTCTATTTTTGTTGGTTCACCATCTATATGCAAATCTGTTTCTTCAGTTTTAAACTTCAAAGATGAGGTTTTAAAATAAATAACATTCTTTGTTGTATTCTTTATATTAAAAATAATTTTTATAAACTCAAAGACAAATGAGAAAAAGTTTTCAGGTCTCATAAGAAATATATCCATTTTACCGTCATCAATTCTTGAGCGTTGGGAAACAGATACCCAATTTCTGTACATATTTCCTGCATTTGCGATTATGAGAGAACTTGCAGTCAAAATTTGCGTTTTCCCGTCATATTTTAGGGTATATTTTTTTCTTTTTAGTTTAAAAATTTGATAAAATCCATTCAAAACATAAGCGAGATAACCTAATTTACGTTTAAAAAATCTCGGGGTATAATTTATAATTCTGGCATCATAGCCAAACCCTAGACGAAGAATAAAGGGATTATCATTAATCATACCTGCATCAATTTTTCTTGTTTTACCCTCTAAAATTATATCAAGAGCTTTTGAAACATTTAAAGGAATACCCAGTTTTGCAGCTAAAAGATTAGCAGTACCGATAGGAATAATTCCGAGAGTTCTGTCAGTGTTAATTAAATATGGCAGGAATTTATTAATAGTTCCATCTCCGCCTACTGTGATTATGGCATCATACTTATCTAAATCCTTCATAATATGAAGAATATCAATAAACACGAACTTGAAGTTTACTCCCGCCTGCGATAATTTCTGAAAAATTATTTTTTTATAAGAGTAAGCTTCTTTTCTGCCTGAATTATTATTAAATACCACTAAGAAAGATTTCATTTTTTACTGCTTTTTTGTATGTTTATTATATAATAAATAAAAGTAAACATAACACAACCAAAAAAGGGATATATAAAATGAGAGTACAAGAACAAAAACTTATGTGGCAATCAAGGAATATGGGACTTTTTGACAAGCTGAAACTTAAAGGACAAGAATATGCCATCAAATCACTTTTAAACTACTTGGGAAACAATTTCAGTAAAGAAAAACTTATCACATTAGCAAAAATATTTGAAAAAATTGCAGGCTCTAAGGGCGGTGTTAACCACGCAAGAAGAATGCAATGGCTTTTTGAATCAGAGCATCCTCATCTTTACTGGTGGAAAAAGATTTTAACAGAACTTGACCCTAATTGCAGAGATAAGTGGATTCAAAACTTCTTTGTAAACGGCTATTACGGTGATAACTTAAGAAAAAGAAGCGAATTTAATAAGGCAAACGGATTCTTCCCTCCCACAGTTTTGCTTGCAAGCATAACAAAAAATTGCAACTTCAATTGTAAAGGCTGCTGGGCTCATGAATATGATGTCAGAGAAGACTTAACAAAAGAAAAATGGCAGGAAATTTTCAGAGAAGCACGTGACGTTATGGGAATTCATATTTTTCCGATTGTCGGCGGCGAACCTTTCATCAGAAAAGAATTTTTGGAATTGGCTGAAGAATTCAGCGATTGCACATTTATAACCTTCACAAACGGCTCGTTGATTACAGAAAAAACAGTTGAGAAACTCAAAAAACTCGGTAATGTTCAGCCAATGTTCTCTCTCGGTGGTTTGAGAGAAAATACCGATGCAGTAAGAGGTGAAGGCTGTTTTGATATGGTTATGAAGAAAATGGATATGCTCAGAGAAGCAGGCATTTTCTTTGGTGCAAGTATAACCGCTACAACAAAGAACTGTGACGAAGTAACTTCAGATGAATTTATGCAGATGCTCTCAGACAAAGGCTGCCTCTGGTCATGGTTTTTCCACTATGTTCCAATCGGTGAAAGTCCTGATGTTGATTTAGTTCCAAATGCTCAGCAAAGAGAAAAAATTCTTAAAGCAGTTTATAACGCAAGAAACACACTCCCGATGATGACAGTAGATTTCTGGGGCGACGGACCTGAAATGATGGGCTGTATCGCAGGCGGAAGACAATACATTCACGTTAACCCGAAAGGCGATGTTGAACCCTGCACATTTGTTCACCTTGCAACACACAACGTCAATAACTGCACATTAACGGAAGCATTGGCTTCGCCATTTATGTCAGCAATCAGAAACGGTATTCCTTATGAAGACGGAAATATGTTAAGACCTTGTATGATAGTCGACAGACCTGAAGTTTTGAGAGGATATTTCGAAAAATACAAACCTTATGAAACTCACAAGAACGCAGCAGATTATCTGACAAATCCCGAAATCATGAAGAAAATCGACAAATATTCATCTGATGTTAAAGAAATTCTTGATGAAGACTGGAGAAACAACCTTTGGATGACAATTTTCCCGCTTGAAGGTGAATACTATAAAGACAGAGACACCTTCTGCACAAAGGAAAAACCTGAAAAGACCTGTTCAAAGGAATGTGCATGCTGCTGCCACTAAGAAAAAAACTTTTATGTCTATTAATAATCTTCCTTCTATTTTTTATGCTTTCATTAGTTATAGTGTTTAAGGAAGATACGATAAAAGTAATTGATTTAAAGATACTGACAAAAATGCAAACTCTGTTTGCATTTTTGCCTATTCAAATTCCCATATTTATTTCTGACTTCGGGTACAAATATAATATGGTGTTGCCTCTGACGGTTGTCGGTGCAGTATTGCTAAAATTCAGAAAATGGAAAGAGTTTTTGGGTTGCTTACTTATAACCGAAGGGGTCTATTTATCGGTAATGCTAATAAAAGAAATTATTCAGCGCCACAGACCCGATGAAATATACCAAAAAGTAATCAAATCATCTTTCAGTTTTCCTTCAGGTCACAGCAGCGTCAATATGTTCTTTTATTTGGCAATGATTTGGCTAAT
>JAEEGL015459183.1_pt1 | contig 11462 bp, 15 predicted proteins | sample 9134231 | NCBI WGS metagenome assembly JAEEGL01 (sample SAMN16246548, study PRJNA631951) | gut metagenome | biome: gut microbiome; feature: rumen; material: fiber-attached | host: Bos | place: Iran: Karaj | collected 2018-10
CACGGCACTACTTACGAAAGTAGTGCTTTTTTTTCGGAAAATCGAAATTTTCCGTATAGTCATATTTTCTTTAAGGCTAAAAAATAGGAATCATGAAAGAGATTCTTATCAACAAAGCTATCGGCGAAGGCATTTTCAGCACTGGAATCACGGCGGATTATATCCGCAAAGAGTTCGCAGGTCTTTCCAAAAAGGAGACGGAAGTAAAAATCACCGTTGATTCTCCCGGCGGCGATGTTTTCGAGGGGCTTTCGATTTTCAACATCATCCGCGATTTCGCGCGGAATCATCCCGACGTAAAAATCACGACATACATTCAGGGAATGGCGGCAAGCATGGCAAGCGTCATTGCCCTTGCTGCCTCAAGCGTTGACGCGAAGAACAAAATCATCATCGAAGACAATTCGGTCTTTATGATTCACAACGCATGGGGAGTCGTAATCGGAAACGAGAACGACATGAGAGAGAGCGCGGAATGGTTCTCCAAGGTCGATTCGATTATCCGCTCGGCATACGTCAAAAAGACGGGGAAAAGCGAGGAAGAGATTAAGAAACTCATGGACGACGAGTCATGGTTTTTCGGAAAGGAGATTCTTGACGGCAGATTCTGCGACGAGATGGTCAAATCCGAGAAGAACGACATGAGCCACGACGAGGCGATTTCGTTCGCGAAGCTGAATCTCGGCAGCGTGAAGGACAGCATCAAGAAAAATTCGATTCAGAACAGCTCAAGATTCGATTTCAAGGCTGCTGCCTCGGTCCTCGGAAACTTTGGTGAAACAACGGCGGATTTTCCGTCGGTTCAAAATACAGCTGGCGCGTCCAGCGAAAAAGGAGTCTGTATGGAAAACACTACAGCTGAAGATTTGAAGCGGGAAAATCCTGAAGTTTATGCTCAGATTCTCGCAGAGGGAGAAAAGCAGGGAGTCGCGAAAGAGATGGCCCGCGCCTCACGCTTTTTGCAGATGGGAGAAAAGGCAGGCTGCTCTGATTTTGCGCTTGAGTGCATCAAAAACGGAAGCGACCCGGCCGACACAAAAATCGTCGATGCGTTCTTCGAGAAAGGTTTCCTTTCAAAGAAGCTCAGCGATTCGGTCAAGGAAAGCGAGAACATTCCTGACGTGAATCCGCCTAAGAATTCGCTCGACGATTCTGAAGAATTGTACAACGGCTTTGACAAGGCTATCGGAGGCAACTAATGGGAACTATCAACGGAAACAAAGAGACAATCGCGCACACACAGGACCAGCTCCTTTGGGGCGACAACGAGTTTGAGACAGGCGTTCTTGCAATCGCAAGCGGCGATTCTGCCTCGGACGGAACTTTGCTTGTGAGGAACGACGCGGGAAAGTTTGCGGTCGCATCCGCAATCAGCGCACCAGTCTTCGTCCTTGTGGACAGAGGCACATACAGCACGGCCGGCGACTATCCTGTAAGGGTTGCGATTTCCGGCAAGTTCAACCGCAAACGCCTGTCATTGGGCGGAAACGCTCTCACAGCTGCGAACGCCGACGCTCTCAGGGGCTACGGAATTTTGGCTTTGAACTCAAAGACTTACGGCTCAGCTGACAACGAATAGGAGATTTTGGAACTATGGATTTTTTGAAAAAAGTTTTGCCAGTTTATGTTGACGACGACAGAATGAAGGAGAAGGGATTCTTCACAAACTTCTTCCATGTCCGTCCTGAATACTACACAAACGCCGAATACGTCGAGGTCGATGTGAAACGCGGAAGCAGGAAAATCGCACCGACTTTGCGCGACTGGAGAACGGGCGCGCCTGTCGTCATTCCGAACTCTTGGAAAGAGAACAAGTTCAAGCCGCCATACAGCGCGATGAAAGACCCTGTTGACCTTTCCGAGCTCATGCAGAGGCAGTTCGGCGAGACAGACGACGGCGAGCCTCTTTCCGACTATCTCGGCCGCCAGGTTATGACAAGGAGCGGCAACGAAATCGGATTCTGGTTCGGCCGCTTGTCGAACATCATCACGACAACTCTCAAGGACTACCACGAGATGTTCATGCGCACCATGGAGCTTCAGTGCTCTCAGGCGATGCAGTCGGGAACAATCACGCTCAAGGACGACGAGGGAAACACAAGCTACAACATCGACTTCGGAATGAAGGCTACGCACAAGCCGGGAGTTTCCGTGAACTGGGGAGCTTCGGGCGCAACACCATGCAAAGATGTCGAAGCACTTTGCGATGTCGTCGCAAATGACGGACAATGCCAGCCTGAAATCCTGATTCTCGGAAACACTGCATGGAAGCACCTTCTTGCAGACTCAACTTTCCAGTCACGCGTGAAGAAAGACGGTCTCGGACTCGGCTCTGTCGTTCCTTCTCTCAGGAAGAACGGCGGAATCTATCACGGAACTTGCGATTTCGGAAACCACGTCCTTGAAATCTGGACTTACGGCGGAACTTATCAGAACCTCGCAAGCAACACGGATGTTCCGTACCTCGGCGAGCATTCTGCAATCGTCACCGCACGCCCTGAATCGCTCGACTTCCGCCTTGTGTTCGGCGGAATCCCGCGCGTTCACGCAATGGACGAGCCGTTCCGCGAGGTCGTCCCTCCGACTGTCGTTTATCCTGGCTCAATCAAGGTTTACAACCGCGTTTGGGAAGACAAGGAAAAGGACACTTACACGGCAGAATCAAAGATGCGCGGTCTTGCGGTCCCTGTCTCAATCGACAAATTCGGCTGCATCAACACACATTCGAACTAACGGAGGCAAGAAATGGCTAAATACGTAATCGCACAGGGCACTGCAATCACCTCAAAGGGAATCGTTCTCGGAGAGGGCGCGGAAGTCACAAGCGACAACTTTCCGAGCGAGGAGATTTTCAACTCGCTTGTTAAGGCGAAGAAAATCATTTCTTCGGAAGAGAAAACTGAAGAGAAATCAGAGAAGAGGTCTGATGACAAAAAGTCTGATGACAAGAAATCTGATGAGAAAAAAGCCGAGGACAAGAAAGCCGAGGAGAAAAAATAGCTGATGAACCTGAAAGAACTTGCCAAAAGGGATGCGGCTTTAACGATTGAGGGAATGCAGGCAGGAAACACCGAATGCATTCTCTCGGACGGAAGCGGAAATTCTTGGAAAGTGAAGATGCTTTTGGGGGATGTCGGTTTTACCGTGGACTCCGACGGGAACAAAATCGCCGGGCGCACCTGCTGGGCGACATACCTTTCCGAAAGAGTCCAGAACAGCGAGGGTGTCGAGCTTACTCCGAAAGAGGGCTGGACACTCTCTTGGGTCGATGTTTCTGGCGAAGAGGTGAGGGGAACTGTGATGTTCTCGGAGCCTGACAGAACCATCGGGCTGAAAAGGATTTATATTGCACTGGATTTTGTAGATGAGTGATTTTTTGCCAGCTTACGACACATTGCAGAATTCGGCGGACAACATCGAGGTCATTCGCGGTCAGATTGCCGCGCTGCTCGTCCTTGACTTGGAGAACCAGCACAGGCTCGCAGTGGAAGCAGAAGACCCGAACAAGAAAGATTACGATGTGAAAGTCTACACCGAAAAAGACAATCCGATTCAGTTTGTCGAGCAGTCCGCAAACCCTTTCCCGCTTGTGAATGTGAGCCTTGATTCGACAAGGCAGGCAAATTCGACATCGACCGTGAACAAGCAGAGCATGAAAGCGACTTTTTACGTTGATGTCTATGCGACCGGAAACACCGACAGCGACGGGGACAAGGGCATGAAGGCGAGCCTCAAGGCGTGGAAGACCGCCCGGCTCGTCAGGCGGATTTTGAGGGCGGAAACGAACACATATCTCCGTTTGCGCGGAGTTGTGGGCGGCGTTTCCTTGAGTTTCCAGTCGGGCGAGCCTGCCGACATCCAGAGCGCAATCCGCGTGAAGATGGTCAGGGTTACCGCCGAGGTCGATTACACGGAAAACGTCGAGATTACGAGCGGCCCGGGGGTCGAGGTGATTTCGATGACTGTGAAGGACGAGACTGGGGAAGTCATTATTGGATAAAAGGAGAATGAAAAGATGGGAGTTTCAGCTAGCGCAGTTTCCCGCGTCACGGGAATCACTGTAAAGCCCAAGAATTTCAATACAGGCTCTGCGGCAATGCTTCCGCAGCGTCTTGTCGTCATCGGACAGGGAAACGATGGCGTTACTTACAGCACGAAAAAATATGTCTGCGAGGGCACGGCTTACGAAATCGGTCAGAAATACGGTCTCGGAAGCCCTCTTCACCTTGCGGCGTTGCAGCTCTTTCCGACGGTCGGAGCTGGAGCTACATTCCCGGTCACGTTCATCGGCGTGAACATGGGAGAGAACGACACAGCCGCAACGGGACAGGTTACGGTCACAGGAACTGCAACATCAGCAGGAAGCGCGGTCATCAACCTTGCGGGCCTTGAAATCGAGGTCGTGATTGCAAAGGAAGCGACGGCAGCTCAGATTATGACCTCAATCATCGCAGCAGTGAACGCAGAGCAGAACCGCGTCGCGACAGCTTCGCAGATTGAGGGAGCGGTCAACCTGACTGCAAGATGGAAGGGCGCACTCGGAAACAGGATTCATCTTTCTGTTGAATCTGATGTTTCTGGCGTTGCTTTCACAGTTTCGGCATTCGCAAACGGTGTCGGAACTCCGAACATCACGAACGCGCTCACGGAAATCGGAACGACCGTTTGGGAGACTTTCGTTCTCAACACGTTCGATTACAAAAACTCAAGTGGTGAGGCACTTTCAATCCTCAACGACTATCAGACATGGGGTGAAGGACGCTGGGACACTCTCACGAAGATGCCTGCACTCGTCGCGCACGGCTGCACCGACAACCTCACGACAAGAACAGCCGTTTCGGATGCGAGAAAGACCGATTACGTCAACTTCTTCATCACATCGGTCGGCTCGCCGGAGCTTCCGTTCGTCGCTGCGGCGAAAGGTCTTCTCGGAATCCTTTCCGTTGCCGACGAGAACCCTGCACAGAACTACAAGAACGTTCTTTCGGGCCTCATGCGTGGCGAAGACACTGCACAGGAAGCGTACACCGCAAGAAACCAGAGCGTGATGAAAGGCGCGAGCACGAACATCGTGAACGGAAGCGTCGCGCAGCTCAACGACATCGTTACTTTCTACCACCCGGATGCAGACGGCAAATATCCGTCAAGGCGTTACGTCGTGGATGCCGTGAAGCTGATGAACATCGTCTACAACCTGAGGCTGATTACCGAGGCGGATGACGTTGTTGGGGCGCCTCTCGTCCCGGACGAGCAGATTACGACGAACCCAACCGCATTGCAGCCGAAGACATTCAAAACATGGTTCAGAAACCTCGCCACGTCTTTGGGGCTCAATGCGCTCATCAGCGACGTGGATTTCACGCTCGACAACATCACGGTCTCAATCGACAGCGAGAACTCGAAGCGCGTGAACTACGTTTTCCCTGTGAAAGTAAGCGGAAACGTGGAAGTTGTTTCCGGCGATGTCTATTTCGGACGGTACACGGCATAAGGAGGAATTGAATGGCAGATTCAGCAAACGGAGCATTCGAGAGCGTTGTCCTGGACAAACGAAGATTCACCTGCGACGCGGAAAGCGAAGCCGAGGTCGATTTGAGCGAGTGGGACAACGAGGTGAAGCCGAACAGCGACGGGACTTTCCGCACTGTGAAGACACGCCACATGCAGAAAATCGAGAGCATTACTCTTGATATCGATGTGAGCCGCGGTGACGTGGAATTCATCAACGAGGCAAAGGCGAGCTTCAAGCCGCTTTCGTTCTCGGCGACAAGGGCGGACGGCGGTATTTATGACGGCGAAGTTATGATTACCGACAGCACGAGCCTGAACGACAACGAATCGACAATGGAAATCACTGTCGAGGGAAGAATCAGAAGAGTCTAGGCAGACGGGGGTACTACTTACGAAAGTAGTGCCTCTGTGTGTCTGAAAAAGGAAAACGAAAATGGAACAGAAATATGTGATGTCAGAAGAGCTTGCCGCTTCCGAGCTCGAAAAATGGGAAGAAGAAATGGAGATGGAGACGGACACTGAAGACGAGGAAACAGCCGCGTCTTTCAGGCACTGCGAGTCCACACTCAAAAAAGCCCTTATGAAAGGCTTGCTTACTTATGAAGACGGCGCGCTTGTTTATGAAGTCTCAAAGCACAGCCCGGAAGAATTCAGGGGCGAAAAAATCAGAATCGAGATGCCGACCGCAATGGCTTACACAGGCAGAAAGAACCCGCAGGACAACATGGAGACTATTTTCGGCATCGTCTCGAACATGACGGGAAAAGACCTCGGCTGGCTCAAACGGCTTGCGATTGTCGATTACAAAATCTTGTTGGCGGCGGCAACGCTTTTTTTGCTGCAATAAAAGTCGAGGTTGCTGTAGGAGGCAGGAAGAGAAAAGTATCTCTTGCAGACGGCGTTCCGGTTATGATTCGCGAAATCTATCAGAATTATTACCTTCCGATGAAGCCGAACGAGCTGACAATCTGGGATTTGCATTTCTGGTACGACCCGATAATGCCGAGCCTGCTTGAGCAGCAGAAGAACTTGCAGAAGCAGAGGAAGAAACGCTCTTAAATGTTTTTTTCCTTATCTTCCGGCGATTTCGATTCTTTTTGAGGGGCTTGAGAGGTGTCGGAAGAAGAATCGTTTGCGGCAGACGGGGGCGCAGATTCTCCGTAAACTCCGTACACGAAAGACGAGCGGACTGCGACTGCGATTGCTGCAACAAGCCCTGCGATTATGAGCGCGACTCCGATTTTGTCGTGATGCTTCAAGACAATAATCGTGTAGATGCCGGAGAAGGACAGAAGTGAGCAGAGTGCCACCAGAATGTAGTATTTTATCGTTCTTCCTCTTGAGACGGAGTTATGAAGAACAGTGTAGAACGAATCGACAAGGACAAAAAGCGAAATCCAGCAGGCGATTCTATAGCTTTTGAAGTAGGTATAAATGATTGCAAGCCACGAAACAAAAAAGAGAGCCATCGCAACAGGGGCGCGGAGAAACATTATTTCCGTGTTTTCCAAGCCTCTCTGCACGTTCTCTCTGGATTCTTCGTGTCTTTGCTGCTCGCGGATTGCCCGCCTTGCGTTTCTTCGCGAGATATGGTCGAACAAAAAATAATCAAACAGTTTCATAAAGCGTCGGAAACCTCCAGATGAAATTGTAGTGCTGAAAAAAATGGCGGTCAAATTTTAGACAAGGAGCATAAAAATGGCAGACACAAGACGGTATGCAGTCGAAACTGAATTCTTTCTGATTGACCATGCTTCCAGAGCCTTGGACAAATTGGGCTTTTCAAGCGGAGTCCTGAACAAGACGCTCGGAATGGGGCTTCTGAAGGCTCAGGAAAGCTGGAAAGCACTGGGGCAGAAAGTCGTGCAGGGGGCGGCGGCCCTCGGCGGCGTTGCCGTTGCTTCTGCGGTCACTGCCACGAAAAAATACATCGAATTCGAAGACGTTCTGACAAAAGCAGGCTCAAAGTTCATCGACATGGACGTGACGAGCACGACTTATGCAGACGATTTGAAAATGCTTTCGAAAGCCGCCCAGGAAGTCGGAGCGGTGACGAAATATTCTGCGAGCGACGCGATGGGCGCACTCGACAAAATGGCGATGGCAGGTCTTTCGTCAAAGCAGTCTATGGCGATGCTCATGGGAACGACGAACCTTGCGACAGCTGCGGGACTCGATTTGACAAGCGCGGTCGATATGGCAACGGATTCGCTTGGAATGTTCAACCTTATGAAAGACAAAGCCGGAAACCCGCTTGACGAGGCCGGAATCGAAAAGAGCATGAACAGAATCGCCGATGTCGTCGCGAAATCCACGAACATGGCGAACATGGACATGAATATGTGGTTCGAAGCTGCAAAACAAGGCGCGAGCGCGTTCACGAGCTTCGGCGGAACTGTCGAAGAGTTCTCTGCAATTACAGGAATCCTTGCCAATTCGGGCGTAAAAGGAAGCGCGGGCGGAACTGCAATCAGAAACATAATGCTCGGACTTTCAGGAACGACAGAACCTGCAAGAAAAGCAATCGCTGCGCTCGGAATAGACGTTTACGACTCGCAGGGAAAGATGCGGCCGTTCGCGGATTTGATTGAGCAGCTGTCGAAAGGGCTTTCAGGATTGGGAGACGAAGCAAAGGCGGATTACCTTTCGAGCTTGTTCGGAAAAGAAAACATCAGCTCCGCTCTTCTTTTAGTGCAGGAAGGGGCGGACAAAATCAGGGAATACACAGCGGCATTAGAGGAAGCAGGCGGCGTGTCGGAATCTATCGCACGCGCTCAGGAAAAATCGCTTTCGGGTCAGTTTGCCGCGCTCTCAAGCGCAATCGAGGCGAAACAGCTCCAGTTCGGAGAAGCATTGGCAAACTCGGGCGGCCTTTCAGTCCTTCAGAAATTCATCAGCATAATACAGGGGTTTGATTTCGCTCCGATGGTGAGCGTTTTCTCGGCCGCATTCGAAAAGGTCGGCGAAATCGTTCTGACAACGGTCGAATATCTGAAAGAATACACCGATGTCGGAAATGCCATGAATTTCGGCTCAATCGTCCAGACTATCGAAAGAATCGACATAATCCCGATTGTGCGCGGACTCGGGGAAGCGATAGAGAGAATCAGGAACTTCTTCGCGCTCCTTGTCGAGCATCACGATTTGGTGATTATGATTGCGAAAGCATGGCTCGGAATGAAAGTCGCGATGATGGGATTAGCACCGGCCGTCCAAGTCGTCCAGACATTTGCGCCGGCTCTCAACGGGATTGTACAGGGGGCTGGAATTGCGGTGAACAATCTCCGAGGAATGAGCGAGGCTGCGACCGCCGCCGCAAATGCCGCTTCGCCCCTCGGAAAAGTATTCGGAAAAGCATTCACAGGAATCGGCTCCGTCGCTGGAAAGGCGGGCAGCGCAATCGCGACGGCATTCAAGACCGTGGCAAGCGTCCTTGTCACTGCAACGGCGGCGGCATGGGGCTTTATCGCTCCGATTCTTGCAAACCCTCTTACATGGATTGTTCTCGCAATTGTCGCGGCGGTCGCTCTTTTGGCGTTCGGAATCTACGAGCTCGTGAAGCACTGGGACGAAGTGAGCGCGGCGGTCGTCCGATTCGCTACGGCCGTGAAAGAATGGTTCATTGCAGTGTGGGAAAAAGCAAAAACAATAGCGATTGCGGCATTCACAGCTATCCGCGACTGGTTCTCTTCAGTTTGGGAATCGATAAAGACGACGGCAATCACAGTATTCACCGAGGTTCGTGACTGGTTCTCTTCTATTTGGGAAGCTCTGAAGATTGTTACGACAGCCGCAATCATCGTAATAACCGAATTCTTCTCCACTGCATGGGAAAACACGAAGAATGTCGTATCAGTGATTTTCAGCGCGATAGGAAACTTCTTCGTTTCGGTTTGGGAGACTGCGAAATCGGCTGTCTTTGCAGTCTGGAACGGAATCACCTCGTTCATTCAGGGCAAAATCGACCTTGTGAAAAATGCAATCTCACTAATCGGGACCGTGTGGAACAACCTCACGAGCATATTCCAGTCGGGCGGATTCATAGGCGTGCTCAAATCAATCGGAAGCACAATCGCAAGTTTCTGGCTTACACCGATTGAAAAGATGCTTTCGCTCTTATCGAATCTTCCGATTGTGGGCGACAAGTTCAGAGGAATGCAGTCTGCAGTTTCGGGGATTCGCTCGAATCTCATATCCGGCAGCGTGCTCAACGCACCGCCGACAAGGACGGATGCCGAAGTCTCAAGGTATTCCGAGAGCGTGAATACGTCCCGTGTGGAGCTTACGCTTCCGCAGGGCGTGAACGCAAGCGCAACAGGAATTGTCGCGCCAGGCGTTACCGTGAACCGAAAAGCAAGCTAATCGCAAGGAGTTTATAAAATGGATCCAAAATCAATGGACATAATTTCGACGGTGATTTATCTGCTTCCGATAGCAGGGCTTATCTGGAAAGCCGCGCTGCAATCGGCTGAGCTGAAAGAGCTGAGGAAGGACGTGGACGAGAACATCGCAAAATTCTGCAAAGACCATCGGAACATGGAAGACAGAATCGAGCATGAACGGCTTGCGACCGACAACTCAATTTCGACGATACTGAACAGCCTGCATAAAATTGAGCTTGCAATCACCAGAATCGAAGCGACTGTGGAAGCACAGAAGGAGAAAAACGATGACAGATGAAGAAAACGCAACGACAACCGCAACTGAAACAACCGGCTGCGAAAAAGCATTGTCGGCGAAAGGAATCAGCAAGATTTTCAAGTTCGTTTCCGCACTCGGAATCATCACTTGCGCCGTTCTCAAATGGCTCGGTTTTATGAGCGGCGCGACAATCGGCGAAATTTGCCTTGCATGGAGCGTCGTCTACGGGCTCGGAGCTGGAACAATCGACCTGAATCTCATGCTCGATAAGTTCTCGCTCAGGAATTAAACCGGAAAAAGCCTCGTTGAGGTTTTATATATTGTTTTTACTGCTGTTTTCACAAAATAGCGGAAAGATTTTCTGTAGAAGTGTAGCGACAGCGGTTGCCGAGGATTCCGAAAGGTTCGTTGGAAATCGGAATCCTGAAAGCCGCAATTTTTACCTCTGAATAATTCCATAAAAGCAAACGGCACTACTTTCATAAGTAGTGCCGTTTTTCTTTCCAGTTGACAGTTTTTCACTGAAATTCTTCGTCGAATTTCTGCGCGAAGATTGTAGGAATCATGTCGGCGGCGGCAAATGCGGACGGCGCGAGCCATTCTTTTTTCGGCGTGGTCGTGGATTTGAACTTCATGTTCAGGATTGGGGTTGCGACGAAAGCGCGGTTGTCTTTGCGCGGATTGAAGCGTTTGACCTTGAAAATCGTGTCGTTGATTCTGATGAACCCTTTGTTCTTGGAAGCCTCGAACGCTGCCGACATCAAATCCTGCTTTGTCGGCGATTTTCTTTTTACGAACCCGCTTTTTATCTTTCCGTACTGGAACGCCCTTGAGACGAGCCCTTTGTTCGTTCCGCCTCTTCGCGCTTTCGTATTCGGGATAATCAGGTTCGAGCCTGTCGGGCTTTTCTTTTTGCCTCCAGTTTCCTGTCGTGCCATGTATTCCGCGCGGTCAAGGATTCCGACGGAGCTTTTCACGTCGGAAAGATTCCTGACGTTTGCAGGGCACTGCGTGAACCGCACCGAATTGACGGTGAAGCGGTTCCTTAGCGTGAAGTCGCTTTCGATTTTCGCGATTGCGTTTTTCCTTGCGACCGCCGCAACGATATTCACCGTGTTTTTTCCGGCGGAAAACATTTTCTTCTTCATGTCTTCCGTGACTTCGCGCAACGAGCTTAAAACAATCATCGGCTTTTCCTCCTTGCTCTCATTCTAAATCATTATGTTGCAGATGTTGCAACATAATAAAAAAAAGAATACGCAAACACGCATAATCAGAAAAGCGATTATTCATGTTTGCGTAATTGGAAG
>JAEEGL016291149.1_pt1 | contig 11462 bp, 10 predicted proteins | sample 9134231 | NCBI WGS metagenome assembly JAEEGL01 (sample SAMN16246548, study PRJNA631951) | gut metagenome | biome: gut microbiome; feature: rumen; material: fiber-attached | host: Bos | place: Iran: Karaj | collected 2018-10
AGTACATGAGGCATCCCGTGGGTAATCATCCATTCAGTGATATCGTGGAACAAAACACCAGCCATACCACCGCCACTGGCAGGCAGAGCCAGCTTGTTCAGACTGACTATCATACTGTATTTAGGAGCATCTGCAGGGAAGTAGCCACAAAAAGCAACCTGGTATTCGCAAACGGGATCCTCGTTATCACCATAATAATATTCTTTCACCTGTGACGTTCCAGTTTTTCCTGCAACCCTAAAAATCGGAGTACCAGCTCTTCTACCCAATCCTTGAGTCACCACATGGTCCAATACCACCTTCATACTGGCAACATTCGCTTTGCTGGCCATTTGAGGGTTAATAACCTCTACTTCTTTGACCTTTAATGTAGGCTTCACCATAACACCATCATTTGCTATGGCATTATAGAATGTCAACATTTGGATGGGTGCGATCTTACGGTTGTAGCCAATGGAGCTCCAAAGAATGTATTCGTTCGCCCAATCCGAATGCTTTGGAGAATCATACCTGGTGGGACGCAATCCGTCTATTCCTTCGATGTTATCAGGCTGCCCATAACTCATGGAGTCCAATATGTTGAAGAAATCCTGTTCATGTCCTTTGAAAATCTTCCAGACAGTCTTGCTTATTCCAATATTTGAACTGACCTCCATAGCCCTATCCAACGTAACTGGTCCATAGCCACCTCTTAACCAGTTATGATCTTTCATTATCAAGCCATTACCAACCGGCCATATTCCATTACCAGTATCTACTACGTCATGGAGTTTGGCTTTGCCTGTTTCCAATGCTGCAAGAAGCGATGCCGTTTTCGCCAAGGATCCAAGTTCCTGTTGATAGGCAAAGTTGTTGCATGGTTGGAACGTCCCATCAAACTTGCGTTCACGACCCACCATTGCCAATATCTCACCTGTCTGCACCTCCATCACAATTACCTGACCTTGCAGACCATCTATCTCCATTAACTTTTCATTTAGCAGAGAGTCAACACTCTCTTGCAATTCAGGAACGATGGTAGGCTCGCCTTTTTCCTTCTTAGTCATAATCGTTTCAGGTTCCTGGAGAGCCAGAGCCCTATGTAGATTTATTCCCAAAAACACAATCAAAACCAATAGAACAATAGCAGCAATGGCGATCCTCCATTTCTCCCGCTTACTCATTTTGCGTGGTTTCCCCAGCACTTGCAATTCATCATCTGTCATAATTTCTCCTCCTTCCCTGCTTTAGATTCCATATATGCCTTCAGCTGCTTCAAAGCCTCCTTCGATGCCTGGAGCGTAAAAGCCTGATTAAGTGCCATATCCGACATGATTAGAGTCTGGCTGTTCACGTTGATCTTGAAGATATACTCACGGTTGATAATCAGCTGCTTGCCAATACGGATGAACGTCTCAGCTTCCTTGCCAAGCTGTTTCTCTATCAGTTCCTGGCAGTGGGACAGATTCATCGTGAACACATGCTCCGTTTTGTCGTGCAGTACCATCGTCGAGTAGTTGCCGTCCGATTTGACATACACCACCCGCTCCGGCTTCACCCTCACCAGCTCGTTTGCGTTCGATATGATCAGTACTCTGCTGCCCATCATCTTATATTATTGTGGTGCAAAGTTACACTATCTTTTTGGATTATCACTCACAAATAATCTCTGCTTGTACGAAATGCCCCAGTTGCTGTATGTAATACTAATGGATGTCATAAACAGTATCTTCGCTAACCTTGATAAATGGATTATTAGCAATCGCTTTTTCTATTTCCTGCAACTCTGGAAATTTGCAATAAAACCCTTCTCCACGCCAAAGTGTTTTATCTTCAAAAGCTCCATTATTATGTTCGTTGGCAAAATGCAAATCTGCAAAATATCCGTCATAATCCGATACCTTTAATAACAATTCTTTGTGAATCACAAAATTTTCATCCCTTAATCCTATCGGAATGGAGCGAACTATAACATACGAAGTCTTTCCATCTTTATCAAACCATATTTGTGGATAAATGCCCACCACATCACAATATTTGTGAATCTTGTGGCCCTGTTTTTCCAAATAATTCACAACTTGGTTGATCCCCATATTATATATCTCCCACTCTGACATTGCGACTCCACCATTAGGGTAAGGCTCACTAAATACTATCGGTTCTTCTGATACTGCATTTATGATATGGGTGTTTCTAATCATAGGGAGTTGTGGACGAGCTGCAATTGGAATGATACATGGGATAAGATTGTGCTTTTCTGATTCATGAATCAAATTCTCATAGTCCCTTTTTGACACGACTATACGATCGTCTTCGTTCCCATCAGGCGTTTGAAAACCATGAATAGCAATCAATATCGCATACACCTGAGCGCCATATCTAAAACTAATGTGATGGAACGATGGATAGGCCATTAGGTCTGTTTTTATCCAGGTAAAGTCTGGGAATTGAAAACCTCTCTCATTTATATAGTTTTGTATAGATTGTCCAGCAATCTGCATTGCTGTGGGAAGAAATTCTTGATAGGCTTTTGCATAAGTACTCCATTCGTTATCATCTATTTTCGCTATCTTAATGGAAGGTCGCATAAGCATTTTTATGATTTTCCCGTCTTTCTCTTCAAAGTCAATAACGCTATTCACTCCTGTTCCTTTTTGGCTTAAACAAGGAATATCCATACCGTATTCTGACATAACATTAACTATGGGAACATCTTTTGAATTCTTGATTGTTTCAAACTTTCTCCGTAAATAATAAAGGTAATCAACTTTACTGTTCATCGTGTTTGAGATCCACACAGAGTTATACTGCATATCATCTGCCAAATACGGAGCAAGCATTTCTGCATCCATGTTATTCCATGCCAGAGTAATCGCTTCAGCCAAAGATTTCTTAATGTCAACGTTTTCTGACAGACAATTATCTTTCAAATTTCCAGAAGCACTATTCTCCGTTTCCTGCTTATTAGATGACCCAAATATATTTTTCCAAAATCCCATATCTTTAGTTTTTATCTATTTCTTCCCAAACAATGTTCTTATTATCGCATTGCCGATTTTCCGTTCTAATCCTGCTTTCGAGGTTGGGATACCCGTTTCTCTGGCAATCTTTTGCTTTGCCTGCGAAATCCCTAATGCCCTCTTCCAAGAGAAACTGAGGCCTGGGATGGGAGTTGAATTCTTGCTCATAGCTATGCAAATGGTATTAATAAGTCTAAAACATCTTCTATTCTTTTTTGGGCAAATCGACCTTTAGCAGTCAGGTTTGTTTTCTTTTCATCATCCCAATCCTCTAATACAAAATAGTTTCCATCTTCTTTTAGATATCCATGAGCTATAGCATTCCTAAGATGTCTTAGAAATGATATTGGCTTAGATTTACCTGTACAATGAATAATCTCACCTGTCAAGTTCACATTTTCAATTTTTTTAAATCAGCTCTACTTTCGAGAATAATCATTGAGTTAGGAACTAATCTCGTCACTTCATTTCTTAGAGTGGGATCTTTCATGTCTAAAGCGGCGTTCGTTTTTGCCATAGAAATTCCTGCATACCCATATAAATAGTCTAAGCATTTCCCTTTGTACGGTTCTGATATAGCCATAGTTGTTCATTTATGATTGTTCAGTATTTGTTTTAATATATGCTGATGGATTCTCATTTATCTTGGCAAGTTCTTCTTCTCTCCATTTGTCTATAGCAGTCTGGAGAAGTTCTGCTTGTGTCTTGGCAATCTTTTCCATTAACTCCTTATTCGCAAGAAGTTCCGCTTCAAGGCGTTCTTTATTCTTCTGAACAGATATTTGAACTTCCGTATTTATTTCATCGTTTATGTCAGATATTCTTTTGTCAGAAAGAACTTTATATCGATGCTTTTCTGCTTTTAACATCGCATCGTATGATCCATCAATCATCATTAATTTAAATAATGTAGGGATAACCTCAATTGCGATGAAAAGGAACATAATTAGAATACGTGCAACGAAAAGCGGAAAATTCTCAAAGTTAAATGAAAATTTACCTCCTTCAAAATCAAACAGACTTGTGATTGCATTCAAAGATTTCAATTCTGCAGCAAATCCTTTCATGGATTTTTCTGCTTTATTCCTGTCTGATGAATAGTTACCAGCCTGCTTGTAAAGCGGCTCAAGCTGTTTGTCTAACAAAGCATTGGCTTTTTCTACTTCTTTCTCTAATCTTTCTACTTCGCCTTTTAGTCTATCAACATTCTGCTGGAGTTGCTTTGCTGCTGGCCCATAACCCTTTTTCCCAGTTCCTAAATCACCCACAGTTTCACCATATAATCTTCCCTCTTCTTTTGCCAATTCGTCACGCTTGTCATCAAGACGTTTATTATTATATGCTTTGGCATCTTCTTTGTCTTTTATTTGGCCAAACAAATTCTTGTGCGTGCTATCCATTTTTTGAGTTTCTGCTCCTTGATCAATAATTAGTTGCGCTTGTATCTTGTCTTTAAATATACGTAATTCTATAGGTGTTGATATTACAATACCTATAAAAACTGCCAAAACAAGACGAGGAGCAGCCCCTTTCCATTCTTCTTTTATTATCCTATGTGTACCATCAGAATACATTGTATTAACCATGAAGCGATCCAAATTGAAAATCATCAGGCCCCATATAATACCAAATAACGCTGCTAATAGAACGGCAGTCATATCCGTCTCACCATCTATTTCATTTGCAAACACTTTGTATAATGCATATCCACCAGATAAAGAAGCCATCACTGCGGTAAAGAAGATGGTTCCTCCGATTCCTGCATACTTTGCATAATCTGTTGGACATTGCCTGAGGATTTTCCTATTTGCACCAGAGCAAATCCATAAGAATTCATTTATGATTCCTTGCTTCTCGGACTTGAGTATTTCAAAATTATTATTAGACTCTGCCATAGTTATTTTCTTATTATATGGTTAAACACTCTTTTTATTGCTCTACGTAAACTAAATGTTTTATCAGGTAATGGTGGTGATAACTTTTGAAACAAACCTGATTCTGATAGCGGCTTCACTTCTGGAAGTTCTAACTTTATCCAATCAATCTCAATCGTCGGGAATCTTACATCTACATTAAACCGTGGTTGCTGTATTGTAACAGACAGATTACTTACGAAATTGGGGGTTGGTACAAGAAGCGATTTTATAATTGGCATAGGCAACATACCAATATCAAGCCGCTTTTCCTTTTTCCCAAACTCATCCTCTGCTGACAAAACAACCGAAATGGCGTTTGTCGGTTTCACCACTTTAGCACCTACCGCTTCTACTTCCTCACCATCAAGCCAGACCTTCTTTGCGTTTCTGACTTTCCACTTTAGAACGACAGGAACAGACGGGAATATATATTGTTTATCAGCAGAGAAATCTATCTCACATTCATCAAAGACCATTATTGTGATCTCTTTACAGAACACCTTTCCTTCATTCGTCTTTACACTCAATTCGTAAGTAGTGTCTTGTGTAAGGATCTCAGCTTTTTCACCTTTGTTGTCTACATCCCATGTCAGGCCAGAACTTTTCTCTCTTATCGATATCTTTGCTTCAAAGGGTATGTCCCAATTTATGACAACAGTCTGTTTATTACGGACTGCCTTTGTTGCAGAAGAAGAGAACAGGATCTTCTTTTCTAATAAGAATGTGTCAAAGGGGAGTAAATCATCTATACTTCTACACTTGAGATATTCCTCCAGTACATCCAACATCTCTTGAAATTGTATTCCAAGAGGATGGATGTCTTTATATATCTGAGAATTTGTAATATCCTCAAAATCCTCCTTCGAGAAAAGAAGACGATCAGCATCTTCTACCTTATATTTGCTTACTAAATACGGGTTTTCGGCAATAGCTAATATGCTAAGATAGATGACCAGTTCCGAGAAATAATCCAACTTCTCTGATACAGACTTATTGCTTCTCCTTGCTGGGTGTTGATAGTCAGGAAGACCCGTTACCGTGTCTTCTTCACCTCTCAATGTTGGACAATAGAAAGAGTCATAATCAACTAAATAAAGCTGATTCTCTTCATTCACCAAAATATTACCATGCTGCAAATCACCATGAGCAAGAGATTGGCTATGCAATGCCTGGGTCATTTTAAGAAAGTTTTCTGCTAATGCTGTCAACTTTTCTTTTGAATACCTGTTTTGGCAAATATAGTCCTTGATAGTTATTCCGTCAACCCAACGCATTCTTGTGATTGGGTAAATATTTCCTTCAACATTGATACCTTTTTCAATATATTCAAATTCGCACAGGAAATCTAAATGGGCCTTTTGGATTGCTTCAGAGATTATTTCGTATCGTTTCTTGGTATTGTTGATATCTGAGTGCCAACAACGGAATGCCCACATTGACCCATCAGAATATTCATAAGGGAAAACAACAGAGAACCCTCCGGTATATGCTATAAGTCTCCCTCTGGCATCTCTTCTAAAAGTACCATTCTTAGCGTGTCCATCCAAAACGAGTATTTCTTTGTTCTCAACGGATGTCCTTATGCTTGGTATTGTTGGCATTTATTCTGGCTTTTTAAACTTTTCTGAAATAGTAGATGCTAATTCCTTACGTCTCTCTTCACTATTGGGCTTGACGTATCCGCCTCCTCCTGCCCATTTACTTGTTATTTTTGTAGAATCATCGATTGTCCCTTTTTTCACTGAAGGAACATAACCGTTTCCTCCTTTCCATTTTGAAGAGATGCTTTCGCTTTGTGACACAATAGCCTCTTCCAATGGAAGTAGTTCATCTATTGATGACTTAGACATGAAATCACATAGTCTATCCACCCACGGGGCCAGTTCGGAATCTGTCTTTAGCACCTTAAAGATCGTGGAAGATCCATGAGATTGGATGTCTTCACCTGAGAACAGAAGTGTTTCAGTATCCTCCATTTTCAAATCCTTCCATAAGGATGGCATCTTAGCTAAGGCCTTGAGGCTAATGTAGATGACAAGTTCCGAAAAATAGTCTGCTTTTTCTGAAACTTCTTTGTTCTTCCATCTGCCCTCATGTTGGTAGCCGACAAGTCCTTTGATTTCGTCTGGCATCCCTTTTAGGTCGGGGACATACATGGAATCATAGTCTACCAATACCAAAGAATGGTCAGGCTTAACCATAATGTTGCCATGTTGCAAATCGCCATGTGATAAATGATTAGCATGTAAGTCTGCAACCATCTTCTTGAAGTTCTTGGCTATTTCATTAATCACGTTTGTCTCCATGATGTGTTCAGCTAAGAACTTTTTTAGAGATTGGGCATCAACCCAGTCCATTACGACAATCGGCTGCATGCCTAATGGTGTCATGATTCCATCTTCGTAGAACTCGAATCCAACAAAATAAGGAAGATTCGTTTTCTTTAGAGCTTCTGCAATAATTTGCGTCCTTCGTTTTGCATCAGAAACTTCTGCATGCCAACAACGTACAGCATATTTCTTGGCAGTAGTCTGATATGGAAAGACCACACAAAAACCACCAGAGTATTTGATAAGGCGAACGCCCTTTTCTATTGGATGCCCGTCTTTAAGTACTGAAGGCTGTACTAACGCTGGCGTTTTAATGCATGTACTATATTCTGGAATACTGGGTAATGGCATATTACTATTTGATGAAGATAGAATATTTGTTGAATATGACGTTTACTGCCTCTATTATCGCTTTCTGGGTCCATTTAAATCTAAACATACCGGTGTGAGGATGTTCTTTTTCTAACGCCTTTCTATATTCAGTTAAAAAATCTACTCTGAATATTTCCTTGTCAATAGGAGTAAGGTAAAAATTATCTTTAGGTTCGTCTATTTCAATCTGATTCTTTTGTTGCTCTTGTGCCTTATGTTGGGACGGATCAACTAATACTAAAGAAGATTCCTTTTGTTTCTCGTTTTCTTTTCTTTCTTTCTCAATCATCGAGTTTAAATCATCAAGTATAGGTGTTGATATCAACTCAGATTGATCATCTTCAACAATAACAAGTGTAGTGTCATCATTATGCATGCCCTTTGCTCTCCAATCATCAACCAATGCTTCAAATTCATCGTGAGATGAGAGTTTTAATAGCTGTTGCATATAAACAGAAATATCACCCTGCTTGTTGTGTTCTAAGAGGAAATCAGAGAAAGGATCTGAAACCAAGAACAAATAACCACCCTTATCTAAAGTTCCAGAAATAGCTTTTGGGGTTCCCTTGCCTTGTTTCAACTCGTCACTATCAAAATAGTCTGGATAACTATCAAACGCCTCAACATCTTGTGATGTATGAAACTTTGCCTTATTTCCATCCCACTCAATTAGACATGAGTCACCAAGAACAGAGCCTTTCCATAGATTCTGTTCAAAGCGAATACCAACAAATGTTGCCCCTGCAGAATATCGATTAGCTAAATTACGTTCATTTCTATAAATAATATTGACAGGTGCATTCTTTTTCTTCAAATTTTGAATATAGGATTCGACATTATGATGCCATACATTACATAAAGGCTTTATCGATTCTTGAGTGGGCAACCAATTATTGCTTTCCGTAAAGGTTTCGACAAGGAGTTGTGCCCAGATTTTTTGTTGCCATGTTGATCCCATTCCATCAGAGACTGCGATAGATTTGGTGTCAGGGCTTATACTAAATCTATCTTGGCAATCTGAAAAAGTTTCAGCCAATTTGTGGGTAATAAATGCTTTTAATTTCATAATAAGGGTTAACTTCCTACGTCTGTTATTGTTGATATTACAGCACAAATGGAATCACTATCATAGCAGCCATCCATATACTCTGTATTAAATAATAATCTTTTGTTAAAAAGACAAAACCATTCTTGAGGAATCTTACTGAATAAACATTTTTTGGATGGAACACTATGATAGCACCCCCAAAACAAGGTCTTTCCGTCTGTTGATGATACGTTTTTTAATTGTTCAATTTCTTTGGTAGAGCAATCCATTTGAAACACCTCAGAACAATCAATAACTATTGGAGCCATGTCATAATCTCTTGACCACTCTTTACTGATCTCTATTGCCAATCTAATTGAATCTGTAAAAGAGTCGCTGGATGATATCGAATTAGCACTTTCCACCCATATCGGTTGTTTACAATTAACTTCTATTGTCCCACCTGCACCATCAGATAACCATTTTTTGTAAGATTCAAATCTCACAGGAGCATCATATAAATCCTTTAGCCAACCAGAGACCAATTCCTTTATACCATTGTTGTATCCAATGACAGTGATAAAACAACTGTTCTTAGGAGCATTGCCGTCAAAATTTAATTGAATCTGCAGATCAATTAATCGATTGACAACCCTTACTGATTCTTCTAACTGATCAGTTAGAAGAATCAGTAATCTTGGATTTGTAGGCGATTGTGATAATTCGTATGGCATTATATTAAGCCTTTATCCCCCTGGCCTTTTGATGAACCAAAGTCAATAAGATCAATTAGGTCTACTCCATCAGCACCAAATACACAACTACGTGATCCGTTTTTGATTGGGAGCTTTTTCTTCTCAGCGGCAGCTTTATAAGAGTCAGGAATTTCACTTGTTATGTCATATAAGAATTGTGCTTCCTCTTTCGACAACTCAGAACGACTTGAAGGATAACGTACCGTGCCGCTTGACATGTCTATTTGTGCATTGAAAATTAAAACATTCCCATCGTTATTAGACAAATTCATTATCTCATTAGCCAAAGCTACTGTTTCTTTCATACAATCCCGTGAATCCTTCATGTCATAGTATGGGACACCATCTGAAATGTTTATGATAACAGGAGCAGGGCCATCTGCATTATCGGCCATCCATTTTTCAACAAGCTCCTTTGCTAATTGAAATGCTCCTAACATATTGGTAGCACCATCTTTATCAATTGGTTCGACCCAAACAGGTAATTTTTCTTCAATTTCAATAACACCTCCTGCACCATCATGTATTTTCTTTTTCACAGAATCATATCGTAATGGAGAGGCATCTAAATCTTTCAACCAACCAGAACATAATTCTTTTACGTTATGGTTATAGCCAATTACAGATATAAAACAGCGATTTTTGGGGGCGTCACCATCTGCATTTTTTGAAATAATATTATCTATGACCTTATTAACTGCTAAAGATGCAAATTTTGTGCGTGTAGTACCCTCATAGTCACTCAGCATTGAACCAGATTGGTCTAACAAAATTATTAAAAGACCTGGTGTTGCTGAACTCCATTGTTTGTCATTTTTTGCCATAGCTATCCGTATAAATTCTGCTTGGCTACCTTAGCAGAGGTTAGTTGCATTTAGGTTCAGACACACATAAAAAGAACGTGGAGCCGATGCTTCGTCGCCCGTTCCACGATGTAAAGGCCTTCGCATTGCCCGGATTGTCGAAACGAGCAACACAAACGCCCCACGCTGAATGATATATACCTTATTATATATTCATCCCACGGGGCATTTGCCGTTGCTTTGTTCTTGACAATCCGTGAGAGGTTGCGAAGTTCTTACATCGTCAAAACCAAAGCGCTTAGCAAACGCCTTTTTTCAGTATGTCATCCCACCCATCCGACGGCCTTGCAGCGAATCATCAGCGTGAGACAGGTGCAAAGTTACGACATTTTTCTGAAACAAACAAGAAATCTGGATAGAAATTTCATCTCGTTTGTATGAAATCTACTTTTGACTGTATGAAATGAAACCTCAAGCGGCCTTCCAAATACCAAGAAAGGATAGCCTAAAGTCCAAGGAAGGTGTCTGGTCTCTATGAGAAAAGGTGACAGTAAACTCCGAAATTCTCTCGAGAATTCAGGAGTTTGGGCTAAGTAAAGTCCCACTTTAGTTAGGGTAAAGTGGGATTTTACTGCCTTCAAAGTGACCTAGTGTGCTTACTGCAATCTCATAGTGTGCTTACTGCAATCTCATAGTGTACTTACTGCAATCTCATAGTGTGCTTACTGCAATCTCATAGCGTACTTACTGCAATCTCCCAAGCCTCTACCTATGCTTGTTTTTTTGCAAAAATATCCGCTTTCCGCCAATACCTACCTCGGATTTCTCGAAATTCCTTTGTTTAAAGAAGTTTTGGCTTCTAAACACCTACCTCAACACCTACCTGAACATCTAACTCATCACCTACCTCAAGACCTACCTGAGAGCTGGCTCTGAATTAGCCAGAATCAATGAGCGATTTTCCTTCATCGGAAATGTTAAAACTGAAACTTTTTGAAAAATAATCGGAGAAATACTTGCAAAACGGCTTAAAATTTTGTATCTTTGCACCTTGTAATAGCGAAGTCGCAGAAAGCGGCTCGCAGGCTGAAAAAACACGCTGTGAAAAGCGCGTCAATACTACTGCAGAAGACTGCCCCAAGGAGCAGACATTAACGATTTGACATTATATAGTTATGGGAAAGAATGTACTTATGAATGGAGAGGCTATCGACGCCTCCCTCGAGGCTACGCTCGCCATCGAGCAGTTCCTCACTGACC
>JAEEGL017112487.1_pt1 | contig 11462 bp, 14 predicted proteins | sample 9134231 | NCBI WGS metagenome assembly JAEEGL01 (sample SAMN16246548, study PRJNA631951) | gut metagenome | biome: gut microbiome; feature: rumen; material: fiber-attached | host: Bos | place: Iran: Karaj | collected 2018-10
AAAAATCAGTTTTTTCATACTTTTTCCTACCTTATATTTGTCTTTCCGTTTCCAGTACTTCCGGCTACTTCAAATACTTTCTGAAGAATTCGTCTATTTTGTCGAACGGGATCTTTTCAGGATTGTCGTAAAGGTCAACGTGGCTTGCGCCGGGAATTATCACGAGTTCCTTGTTCTTGCCTTTGAGTTTCTTGAACGCTGTTTCGCCGAAGTATCTGCTGTGCGCCTTTTCTCCGTGAACGACCATGACCGCGTTTTCGATCTCGCCGGCATAAGCCAAAAGTTTCGTGTTGAGAAGAGAAGTCGCCGCCGTGACGTTCCAGCCGCCGTTCGAATTGAGGCTGCGTTCGTGGTAGCCGCGCGGAGTCTTGTAGTAAGCGTAGTAATCCTTCACGAACTGAGGAGCATCCTCTGGAAGCGGGTCGATGACGCCTCCGCCGAGTTTGTAAGAGCCGTTTCTGAAGTCTTCGGTCCTCTGCGCCATCAGAGCTTTGCGCATTTCGTTTCTTGCTTCCGCACTGTCAGCGCTGTCGTTGTATCCGTTAGCCGTGACGCGGCTCATGTCGTACATCGTGCTTGCGACTGTCGCCTTGACTCTCGTATCGATCGCAGCGGTATTGATTGCCATTCCGCCCCATCCGCAGATGCCGATTATGCCGATTTTTTCGGGATCGATGCTGTCACGCGTCGAAAGGAAATCGACTGCCGCCATGAAATCTTCGGTATTTATGTCAGGGCTGTTCATATAACGCGGCTCTCCTGCGCTTTCACCGGTAAAAGAAGGATCGAATGCAAGTGCAACGAAGCCTCTCTTCGCCATTTCGTTCGCGTAAAAACCGCTTGACTGCTCCTTCACAGCGCCGAAAGGACCTGAGATCGCGATCGCCGCATTCCCTTTTTCAGCCGCTTTTTCCGGAGTGTAAAGATCGCCCGCAAGCTCTATTCCGAAATGATTTTTGAAATGAACTTTCGTTCTCTTCACGCCGTCTGCCAGTTTAAAAGTGTAGTGTTCCTCTTTTTTCACAGTTTCCTCCTTTTCTTTCGCCGGTTTAATAACCGCTCCTTCACCCTTTTCCGTGTTCTTTGTCTCCGTTTTTTCGCCGCAGGATACAAGAGCGATGAGTGCAGCGCAAACGACAGCCAAAATTCTGAATTTCATAAAAACCTCCAATTAAAAAATGAACATTATCCTGACACCGTGCCGGTTATTTCCCGTCCGGGAAACTCGTCATAACTTTCATTTCAAGTGCCGGGATACCATATTTTTCCTTCGCATCAGCAATAGCTTTTATCATGAAAGACATGTTCGCCGCCAGATTCCGCATCGTCTGGAGCCCTTCTCCGTCCTTTGCGACATCCTCTGCAGTAAGACCGTGGACCATGTTCCAGTAAGTGCTTGTCGCTATCGGCATGCTGCTTATCGAAAAATATTTGTTGAGGACATCGAACGAAGCAGTATTTCCGCCTCTGCGGCAGCTTACAACGGCTGCTCCGACCTTAAGATGTTTCGGAAAACGGCTCATCGTGCTGTAGAAAAGCCTGTCGAGGAAGGAAATAAATGTTCCGTTCGGCGAACTGAAATAAACCGGACTTCCGATAACAAGACCGTCAGCCTCTTCAAATTTCGGCGCAGTTTCATTCACGAGATCGTTAAAAACGCACTTGCCGCTGTTTCTGCAGGAATCGCAGGAAATACATCCGCGGATATCTTTGTTTCCGACATGAACAAGCTCGGTCCCGATGCCGTTTTCAGCAAAAACTTTCATCATTTCATTCAGAGCTGCCGCCGTGCAGCCGTTAACATGCGGACTGCCGTTCAGCAAAAGTACTTTTGTCATTTTTCCCCCTGTTTATGGTTATTGTTTTTCTCATTAAAATGAACTTATCCTGACACCGTGTCAGAATAAATAAAAATGACACCGTGTCAATTTTTTTATACCTGCTAAACAAAAACTGGATAAAAGCTGAGTAGTAAACAGGCTTTCTCTACGACGCTGTATGGCGTAGCAGTTTTTTACAATCCGTTTTCGTCGGACGATGCCGTTCTTATTCCGAAAAGTCTGAACATGAAATCCTCTCTTTCGTCAAACATTTCGGATATTATGATTCTTTCGCCTTCGATGTAATAAAACAGATAATTGTGCTTCACATAAAGAAATATCGAAAAGTGCGGCGAGACTCGCCCCTTTCAGCGGAAAATCTGCAAGGCTTTTCGCGGCTTCAAGAATGAGTTCCAGACTTTTTGCGGCAGTTGCCGCCCCAAACTGCTCTGTCAGATAAAGTTTCAGATCCTTCATTTTCCGACGGACAATCTGCGAAAATTCCACTTTGTATTTCATTGGCGGATTCCAAGTTCGGCCTCAAGTTCTTCGAGCGAAACCGTTCCATCTTCATGAACGGATCTTTTGGAATCGTTCAAGCGCGTCATAAGCTGAAGCAATGCTTTCTGTCTGTCGAGATCGTCAAGTTCCTTCATGTCAATCAAGGCGCATGTTCCCTGACCGTTTCTTGTAAGATAAATTCTGTTTCCGTAACTAAGCTGACTGATAACTGCGGTATAATTTTTCAGGTCGGAAACGGGTTTGATGTTAGGCATTTTTCACCTCTTTAAAAGACAACAAAACAGCATTATTATAATTTTGGCTCTTATTTTGGCAAGAATTTTCCCATAAATTTAGTGGTAAATTTCACACAACTATGTCAAACTCACTTCGCCCATTTGCGGCATATATCCTAACACCGTATCAATTTTTATTTTGAAGAGTGCAGACCAATAAGTTTCTCCTTTGTTCCGATTTTCTTATTTGATTTTGCTGTATTCCTCGTCACGGACCGGCTCAAGCCACTCAGAACCGGCTCCTTCGCAGGTGTTTACCGTTATCGAAAGGTGCGAAAACCAGCTGTCTGCCGCCGCTCCGTGCCAGTGCTTGACCTCAGGCGGAATGCGGATGACGTCACCTTCGTTGATTGCTTGCGGCTCTTTGCCTTCGAACTGGATCCACCCTTTTCCGCCGACTCCGACAAGTATCTGCGACGAACAGTGATGAATGTGCCAGTTGTTGCGGCAGCCTGGTTCGAAAGTGACATTCGCAATCGAAGCATCCTCGCTGTTGAGCGGCGCGAGCCAGCTGTTCCCGATAAAATATTTTGCGTAAGCAGTGTTCGGTTCGCCGACTGCGAACATAGATTTTTCAGCATAATCGCTGATGTTTTCAGCCTGAACTTTTGTGTTCGTTTTCTCTTTCATCGTGTTTTCTCCTGTTTTTTGGGTTGATGCGCACGCCGTCATGCAGATAAATGCTGCGGCAAGAAGGAATGCAATTGTTTTTTCTGAAAAATTTCTCATTTTTTATCTCCTAAAGTTTCGTTTACAGCCGCAATGATATTAAGCGTCCTCGGATAGCCGATATACGGCATGATCTGAGACGCGACCGAAATAAGGAACTCTTTGTTGTTACCGACAAGGTTATTGCCGTTTATGTGTGCCCTGAGCTGCGCTTCGTTCGTGCCGTCAGCCGCTATGTAGCAGAATGTCACCAGTTCTCGCTGCTGCACCGTAAGCCCTGTCCTCGTGTAATAATCACCGAAACAGTTGTCTGCAAGCCAGCGGTTCATATAGCCTTTTTTATAGAAATCGCGCATTCCATCTCCGAAAATTTCGACCTGTTTCTCCGCTCCTTTCTGAAGACGTGTTTCAGGTGTTGTAGTTGACTGACCGGCAAGAGGAATTCTGATTTTTTTCTTTTTGAAGACATAGTTTGTCGCCTTGAAGAAAGGATAGATCCTGCCGATTCCGCAGTAAGCAACAGCCTGATAGAGAATTTCCCTTGCCTCGACCGGAGTCACCCCTTTTTCAAGCGATTCAGCAAGCATTTCCGGATAAAAATCGACTGCGCCGCGTCCGAGCATAGCGGCTAAGATTGCGATATGCCTCGTTTTTTCGTCAAGCCTGACACCATTTTCATTTACGACTTCATTCTGCGAAAAAGCAGTAAAGAACCCGGCAAATTCAGGGTCTGTTTTTTTCAACTCGTCCAGATAATACCCTGCGGAAACAGTTGTTGTCAAAATCGCACTCATAAATATCACTCCTAAAAATTTTCTCATAAATCCTCCAATAAAAAAAATGAACATCATTTTGACACCGTGTCAGTTTTATCAAAATTGTTGAAACCGAAGAGTTTCGCTGCATTTCCGGATAAAATCGCCGATTTGTATTGTGAAAGCTCCGGATCCTGCGAAAGTTCTTCCTTGAATTTAGAGAGTCCCGCGCTCAAAACATTTGCCGGAACATAGGGAAAATCGCTTCCGTACAGAATTTTCTCAGGCGGAACGATCTTGATCAGCCGTTTCACACTTTCAGCATTCGGAGAACCGGCCACATCAAACCAGAATGACTTCAAATTGGCATCCCAGTCGATTTTTCCGGCATATCCCGCCGCCATGACTACCGGATGAACACCTTTCATTCTCGGCAGGGCAAGCGGAAGCAATGCTCCGGCATGAGGAACGACAAAACGTATTTTCGGATAGCGTGCAGGAACATTGTGAGCAAACAGCAGAGCGACGGCACGTGTTGTCTCTGCTGTATATTCATACATCGCTAAAGGCAGACCTTCAGCCAGCTTTTTATTGAACGGTTCAGGCCTGTGCGGATGCAGTATCACGACAGTTTCAAGCTCGTTCAGAACTTTCATCAAAGGTTCAAGAGATTTGTCACCTAAATAAACACCTCTGGCATTTGTAGGCATCCTGATGCATGAAGCTCCTGCTTTTACGGTGCGTTTCGCTTCAGCTATCGATTCCGCAGTATCGGGAAGCGGCAGAGTAGCACACCACGCAGCACGCCCCTGAGCTCTCTTTGCAATCGCGGCAGCACTATCGTTGACCGAACGGCAGACTTTAGCGGCTTCACCCGCATCACCGAAATAAGGCTGAGGCGCCGGAGTTGTCAGAACAGAAAACGAAATTCCGGATTTATCCATGAATTTATGCAACTCGTCCTCACTCCAGGCCGGAATCGGATAAAGCTCGTCCATCTCCGCATTGTGCTTTTTGAGAAGTGCTAGATATTCTTCAGTAGTGAAATGAGAGTGAACATCTATAACAGGGTCATCTTCAACAAAATCCTTAGACAAAACAGGATTTTCCTCTGCGTTTGACTGGAATGCAGAGACTAGAAAAATCAGCATAAAAACAAGTTTTTTCATAACAGCATCCGGTCAATACGTCAGAATCCCAGCTTTTTCAGCCATTCGGTGACGGTTTTCTCCGCTTCGGCGCGTTCTTTCTGTGCAGTATGACCGTATATCGCGAGACCTTTCAGAGCCTTTCCGCCTTTAGCTGCATTTTTGACGTTGTTTTCGGTTCCGCCCATTCCGCTTCCTTCGTGGGTGCAGAACGGAACAACATTTTTGTCTGCAAAATCGTAGCTTTCCAGAAATGTGTAAACAGGCATCGGCATATCGCCCCACCAGTTAGGATAGCCGATGAAGACCGTGTCGTACTGCGCAAATTTCGCAACTTTTCCGACGATTTCAGGTCTCGCCTTCTTCTGTTTTTCATCTTTCGCATACTCCGTCAGAGCGGTATAGCCTTTCGGATAATTGTCTTTCGCGACTTTGATTTCAAAAAGGTCTCCGCCTGTTTTCGCCGCTATCATTTTTGCAATAATTGCCGTATTTCCCTCGGTAATATTGCCTACCGAATACTGCTCGCCCGTTCTTGAAAAATATGCAACGAGAACTTTCGGTTTCGCCGGAGTTTTTGCCGGAGCCGCCTCAGCCGCACCGAGCATTCCGTTTGCCGCGAACAATGTTGAAACAATAGCAACAAAAGATTTGAATTTCATGACAGCCTCCAATAAAAAAAATGAACATCATTTTGGCACCGTATCATTTATTTCACCAGTTTTCGTATCTTTTTCCTGTATTCAGCAATTTGAGTTCCTTCATTTCGCTTTCAGTCAGTTCGAAATCAAGAATATCGTAATTTTCCTTGATGTGAGCGGCATCGCCTGAGCCGGGGATCACGATATATCCAGCCTGAATATGCCAGCGGACTATAATCTGTGCAGCCGTCTTTTTGTGTGATTCTGCAATTTTCAGGACTGCCGGATTCTTCAAATGTTCTTTTGCATGGCTGCGTCCACCGAAAGGATACCAGCTTTCGACATAGATTTTCTGCTTCTTAACCCTGTCGCGCAGAGTGTTATTCTGATAAAACAGATGATTTTCATTCTGCACAACCGCAGGCGGAATTTCAAAATCATTGATAAAACGGCTCACCGATTCTTCCTTGTAGAAATTCGAGATTCCAACAGAGCGGATTTTTCCGTTTTTCACAGCTTTCACCATTGCTTTGTAGACAGTGTCGTCGTTGCTTCCGTGTTGATGGAGAAGAACCAGATCGATGTATGAAACACCGAGTTTTTTCAAAGAGTCGTCAATATCAGCATCGGGATTGTCGCTCCACGGAACAAGTTTTGTTGTGACAAAAACCTCCTCCCTTTTGCAAATTCCATCCTTGACCGCACGACCGAGAGCCTTCCCTACTTCGGCTTCATTTCCATAATATTTAGCGGTATCAATCAGTCTGTAACCCGCTTTCAGCGCAGTATAGACGGCATCTTCCGCCGTTTTTCCGCTCAAAGCCCATGTGCCGAGACCGAGGAGAGGCATTTCATAGCCTGAATTGAGTTTAACTGTCGGTAATTTCATTGTTTTTTCTGCCACAGCAACCGCAAATACTGCCGTCACGTCACCTTCGCCCAAAATCGTTTTAAGTTCCTGCTGTGTTTTGCCGTCAACTCTGCCAAGCAGCGTGAAATTCCAGCTGTTCACATCATAGTAGATCGTGATTTGATCCCCTTGATAAAGGATAATGTCACCGGGTCTCGTCGTGATCTGCGTATCGTTCCGCGGAAGGGAGTGCGGCAAGTTGCCGACCTTCTCGAAATTCCCGTAATCATGCATATTCACTGTAACATCACCTTTTGATAGCAGTTCATAGAACGCTGCGGCAGAGGAATTGTCAGAAAGGGTCGCGGAGAGTTTATCCTTTCCGTTTATCGTGATTGAAATTTTCATCGGCTGCTCCTTTGCATTGCCGGAATCGGCTTCAGGAACTGCATTGCCATCGGCCGGATCCGGTTGATTTCCGCTTTCCGCTCCACATGCCGTTGCAAAAAACATAAAAAACACCGAAGCAAAAATTATTATTTTTCTCATTTTTACACCTTAAGCCCTGTTTCGTAGGCTTCTTTCAGTGCAGGGCTGTTTTTGATTTCACCGATCTGGTAGACACCTGTCGCATAAATGACACCTTTTTCGACCGCGCCTTCGACACAGTCAGCGTATCCGCGGAAACACTCGATCGTGCGTTCCTGCGACTTACGGTCTTCATCTGCCGATGTGGCAATGTAGTAAAATTCTTTGTTTTTGACCTCGAGCCAGCGGGCTACAGTCCTGTCGATCACGGTCTTGAGCTGAGCATCGATCGAATAGAAATATACAGGGCTTGCGAGCACGATTACATCAGCATCGATCATTTTCTGAAGGATTTCAGCCATATCATCCTTGATTGCACACACACCGCCAGATTTCTGACAGTAGTAACATCCTGTGCAGTAGCCGATTTTCTTCTCGCTGACGCGGATTTTCTCAACTTCGTGACCTGCATCCTTAGCCCCGCGCATGAACTCGTCGCAGAGAGTATCAGAGTTGCCGCCTTTGCGCGGACTGCCTGAAAGGATCAATACTTTTTTCATGTTTTCCTCCTGTTTACGGTTATTGTTTTTCTCATTATGCAGAGACTAGAAAAATCAGCATAAAAACGAGTCTTTTCATAAATCCTCCTGAAGTTTCCTGTTTTGTTCCGCTTACGCCTTCTCGAATGACGGTTTCCACAGCGCGAACTGCACGAGCTGCTCTTCCGTGCGGTGATAGTAGCGTTCGTTTTTGTCAAGCTGCGCGATCTGAGCCATTTCGCCGGCCGTCAGAGTGAAATCGAGAATGTCGATGTTATCCTTGATATGAGCTGCATTTCTGCTGCCGGGAATAACAACGAATCCCATCTGTGTGTGCCAGCGCAAAATAACCTGAGCCGGAGTTTTTCCGTACTTTCTGCCGAGTTCAGCGAAAACAGGTTCTTCGATAAGCGACCTGTCACCGTGGCCGAGCGGATACCAGCTCATCAGCTTTATTCCGTATTTATCCAAAGTTACACGAAGGTCTTTCTGCGTGAAATAAGGATGAGCTTCGACCTGGATGAACTGCGGGACGATCTCCCATTTTTTCTCAAGTTCATCTATGTATCTGCCTTCAAAATTGGAAATTCCTATCGATTTCGCCTTTCCTTCACGGTAAGCCCTTTCAAGCTGGCGGTAACCTGTGAGCCAGTTTCCTGCCGGCTGGTGAATAAAGAGCAGATCTACATAATCCGTGCCCAAACGCTCCAAAGTCTCGTCAACGGCATTCGGATTTCCGAATTCGCTCGGCCAGAGTTTTGTCGAAAGAAAGACATCTTTTCTCGCGACTCCGCTTGCTTTTATGCCGCGTCCGCAACCCCTTTCATTCTGGTATGCGTTTGCCGTATCGACAAGCGAATATCCCGTTTTTAAAGCTTCGCGCACACTGTTTTCGGCCTCCTCGGGCGAAAGCATGTAAGTTCCGATACCGATCACCGGACATTCCAGATTGTTGTTAAGTCTGATTTTTTCCATCGGATCCCTCCACTAAAAAGATCGTTTATCATGACACCGTGTCAGGATAAACAAAAATGACACCGTGTCAATTTTTATTTTGACATCGTGTCAGTTATTTAGCAGAACATCGCAAGAGCTTATTGAGACAGTGCAAGTTTTACGGTTTTCGGAACTCGATCCCTTCGAGTTCAAGAAGCGCGATCTTGTTTTTGATGCCGCCGCCGTAACCTGTAAGGCTTTTGTCTGCGCCAAGGACGCGGTGGCACGGCACTATTATGCAGAGAGGATTCCAGCCTACAGCTCCGCCCACGGCCTGAGCCGACATTTTCCTGATGCCGTGTTTCTGCGCGACAAGTGCCGCGATCCCGCCGTAAGTCATACTCCTTCCAAAGGGAATAGAGAGCATGATATCGGAAACTTCCTTCCTGAAAGGCGTTAAGTCCTTTATTTTGAATTCCGGCACAAAATCAGGACAGTTGCCGGAAAAATAGATATTGAGCCACTTTTTTGTATCACGGAATACCGGAAGTTCCTTCTCCCCGCACTCAATTTTATTATCAGTGCTGTCAAAAAAACTCAATCCGGTGAGGATACCGTCCTCTGAAACCATGAGAAGATCGTCGAAACCCTTAGGCGTGCGGTAGATGCGCTTGAAAACATTTTCTTCCATATTTGTCTACCAGTCGAAAGTATAGTCGGCTGCAGCAACCACTCTGCGCTACAAAAAGCGAAAAATTATAGGAAAAACCAACGATGATGCAAGCTAAATCGCTACCGCTGCACCTATCCTGACACCTTTATTCCAAATAAACGACTTCGCCCATTTGCGGCATAAGTACCTGTTTGCCGCTTTCTTCCGCAGCGCGGCGGGCATTCTCAAGCGGTTCAGCGTAAGGATGTCTGCTCAGGCAGAAACGGGAATGATGAACTGTCATATAACGGGCAGCACCAAGCTCAATCATCTCTTTTCCCAAGAATTCCGGCATAGTATGGATGAAAGCCCAGTCTTTGTTATACTGACCGTTCTCAAGAATCGCGAGGTCAATATCCTGAAATTTTTCGCCGATCTCCGCGAAGTGCGGGCCATAACCGCTGTCGCCGCCGATCCATACAGTACGCTTCGGAGTTTTGAACACGAACGAAGCCCAGAGCGTCTTGTTCTGGTGCAGATCTCTGCCGGAAAAATGCCGTGCAGGAGTTGCAGTCACACTAAAACCGCTGCCAAAGTCCGCCGATTCCCGCCAGTCGAGTTCCACTAGTTTTTCAACTGGATATTTCCAGTATTCAAAATGTTCGCCCACACCGAGAGCCGTCACGACACGTTTCACGCGGGGTTCGAGCTCTGTAACGGCCTGATAATCAAGATGATCCCAGTGGTCGTGAGTGATCACTAAAAAATCGATATCCGGCATATCGGCAGGTTTATAGACATCGGTCCCTTTGAACATTTTGTTCACGAAACTCACGGGAGAGGCTTTGTAAAAAATCGGATCTACGAGGGTTGTCTTTCCAGACAGATTCATCAGATACGACGAATGGCCGAACCACACGATCCAGTCACGGTCACGCGGCAGTTTTTTCAAATCGGTTCTGACAACATCCATTGCTTTATCGGGGGCAGTAAGACTCTTGTCACCGAACAGAAAATCTCTCCAAACGTCAAAAATATTTTTGTCGCCCGTCATCGTGACAGTTTTGACTTCGTTCACGAATTGTTTTCCGTCATAATGAGGAGACCGCATGATCCGCTCGAGGCGTTTTCCCTGCGGAATACGACCGAAACTCGCCTGATTCAAAAACAAAGTCCCTGCAATTCCGACAACAAGCAGAACCGAGAGAACTATCGAAATAGTCATAATCAGCTTTCTCTTAGTTTTCATATTTTTCAGTTAAAAAATAAAAACGAACTTATTCCGACACCGTGTCAATTATTTTTCCGCCTCAGCAACCGCAAATACTGCTGTCACATCGCCTTCACCTAAAATAGTTTTGAGTTCCTGCTGTGTTTTGCCGTCAACTCTGCCGAGAAGAGTAAAATTCCAGCTGTTTGTATCGTAGTAAATCGTAATCTGATTACCTTGATAAAGAATTATGTCACCAGGTTTAGTCGTAATCTGTGTATCATTGCGCGGCAGAGACTGCGGTAAGTTGCCGACCTTCTCGAAGTTGCCGTAATCATGCATTTTAACAGTGACTTCGCCCTTTTTCAGTAATTCATAAAAAGCTTTGGACGATGAGTTGTCCGAAAGTGTCGCGGAGAGTTTATCCTTTCCGTTTATTGTGATTGAAATTTTCATAGCAGCCTCCGTTTCAGATTGGGAATTCTGACCATTCTGGTATTCAGACGGTTTCTCGGAATCAGCGGCTTCAACTCCGCATGAAGTCACGAAAAGCATGAAAAACACCAAAACAAAAGTTACAATCTTTTTCATAAAACCCTCCATGAACGAACACTCTTCCGATTTATCACATACTTTCTTTCAGAATCTGAACGATTTCATCTTTCGTGAACTTGTGATAGCCTGAATTGATGAGGAAAGTCCCTTTCGCGATTCCTTCAAACATCTCTTCCGTAACGCCGAGTTCCGCAATATGAAGGCAGAGACCGAGTTCCTTCATCCAGTTTTCCATCGCCAGAAGTCCTTCTTCCGCGATTTTCTCCTCGCTTTTGCCTGTGCAGTCAACATCCCAGACATTTTTCGCGAAACGGGCGAATTTCCACGGCGCATCTTTCATGGAAACGCGGTAGTAAGGAAGC
>JAEEGL012610017.1_pt1 | contig 11461 bp, 9 predicted proteins | sample 9134231 | NCBI WGS metagenome assembly JAEEGL01 (sample SAMN16246548, study PRJNA631951) | gut metagenome | biome: gut microbiome; feature: rumen; material: fiber-attached | host: Bos | place: Iran: Karaj | collected 2018-10
AAAAAGAACAGCACTTATTCAGGATGCGGATATTAAACATTTGTATGTCGAATTGAACAATAAAAGCGCGCAGTATATACTCTCCTATAGACATGTTATTCAAACATGGAAAAAATTTAGGAGGTTTAGAATGAAAAAGTATGTATCCATTCTGCTGATTGCCCTGATGCTGCTTAGCCTGTTTACAGGCTGCGGCAAGAGTGGCACCGAGACGGCGGCGCCCGCTAAGGACGAAACCCCGGCTAACAGTGATTCCAACGTCATGGGGGACGGCGGAGCTTCTGCGCAAGTCGGTACCGTTGTCGAAGAGGGCACCGATGTTAAGTATGCCGAGAGCATGACGATCATCGTCGACAACACCCAAATGACTGTTCTGGACCCCGCCCACAGCACTGCCGGCGGCCAGGGCACCCTGCTGAACGTCAACTGCGTTTTCAACACTCTGATTGCCAACGACAACGGCACTCTGGTTCCCGAGCTGGCTACCGAGTGGACGAACGATGGCAACCAGCACTACACCTTCAAGCTGCGTGACGACGTTTACTTCCACAACGGCGAGCAGTTCACCGCGGACGATGTCGCTTTCACCGTGGAGCATGCTGCTGCGCAGAGCGGCGGTACCGCTTTCTCTCGTTACGGCTATGTGGATAATGTCGAGGTCGTAAATGATTTCGAGGTCATTCTCCACCTGAAGTCCCCCAACAGTGACTTCCTTCAGTACCTGCACAACCCCAACCTGGCTATCCTGAACCGCGACGCCGTTGAGGCTGACCCCGAGAAAGGTGTATGGATCGGAACCGGCCCGTACATTGTTGAGGATTTCGTTTCTGACCAGTATTCCCAGCTCTACGCCAACGAAAACTACTGGGGCGGCGCTCCCATCACCAAGAGACTGCGCTTCATCAAGGTCGCTGAAGAGGCCACCCGTTACATGATGCTCATGAACGGTGAGGTTGATGTGTCCTTCGGCTGCAACGCCGCTGACTTCGCCTCCATTAAGGATGACCCGAACTTCGAGCTCTTCACCTACGTTATCGTTAATGTCGGTTTCGTTACCTTTAACATGCAGGATCCGCTGATGGCCGACATTAACTTCCGTAAGGCTATCGCCTGCCTGATCAACCGTCAACAGGCTATTGATACCCGTTACGGCTATGCTGAGAAGCCGCCTTCCGGCAGCTTCTGGGGTTACTCCACTACTTACAGAAATATGGATCTCCCGCTGCAGGAGTATGATGTTGAAAAGGCCAAGGAGTATCTGGCACAGTCCAAGTATAATGGTGAGACCATTGAGATTGCAACCTGGATGGTCGGACAGGGTGTTGCAGCTCAGCTGCAGGCTGACCTGATGCAGCTCGGCGTGAACTGCGAAGTGTTCCAGACCGATACGGCCGGCTTCGCCGCTTACACCAAGTACGGCGATAGCAAGGCGCAGATCGTTTCTCACGGCGGCAGCCAGAACAGCTATCCGAGTTCCATGGCCGGCTTCTATGCCGAGGGCTCTTCCACGAACAAGTCCAACTATGCTGATCCCGAGATCAACGAGCTCTTTGCAAAGGCAATGAGCACCATGGACGAGACCGAGCGTGAAACTTGCTACAAGGAGATCCAGCGTATCTCCTACGAGAAGTGCCTGTACATCCCCACCACTTCTACCAGACATGGTGTCGGCGCAGCCAAGGGTGTCGGCGGTGTCATCCTGACTGAAGAGAACTCCCACGATCTGTCCGGTATCTTCCGAGTCATCGAGTAATAAGGTCGAGTTGCTCCTAAGACTTCATAGAGATTCATATGCTGCGGTAGAACAAAAAAACTGCCGCAGCAGTCTTTAAAGGAGGACTGCAGATTGCTTCGTTATACAATAATGCGACTGCTCTGGATCATTCCGGTCATCATTTGTGTGGCGTTTATCATCTATGCGCTGATGGACCTCGCACCCGGAACGATTATAGACACTCTGTCAACTGAAAACCTGACTGAAGAACAATATCAGGAATTGCTGGAAAAATACGATCTGGATAAGCCGATGGTTTATCGCTACGGCAAATACATGTGGAATCTTCTCCACGGAGACCTTGGCAAAACGCAGGCGACAAATCTGGACATCTGGAAAGAGTACCGCTCCCGTTTCCCCGCAACCCTTAAGTTGGCGATTGCCGGTATGTGCTTTGGTATCGTGGTGTCAATTCCGCTGGGCATATTTGCCGCAAGACACGCCGGCACCATCGCGGACAACCTCGTGACGGTGTTCTCTATGATAGGCGTTTCCATGCCGTCCTTCTGGCTTGGCCTGATGCTGCTCTACGTGTTTGCATATAAATTGAAGCTATTCCCACTTGGCGGCTTCAATGGCGGCATAAGGTCCATCATTCTCCCCGGGATTTGTTCCGGCTTGATGATGGCGGGCATGACCGCGCGTCAGACCCGTTCAAGTATGCTCGAGGTTCTGCGTGCGGACTATCTGCGCACTGCGAGAGCGAAGGGCGTTCCCGAAAAGAAAGTCATCCGCAAGCACGCACTGGGCAACGCCCTGATACCGATCATCACCAGCATCGGCAACACCCTGGCGATGATGCTCGCGGGCAGCGCCGTTGTCGAGTCCGTTTTCTCTTGGCCCGGTGTCGGTACCCTGACGGTGCAGGCAGTTAACAACCGTGACGCGACGCAGGCCTGTGGCTGTGTCATCCTGACCTGTATTATTTTCGTCGTGCTGCTACTGCTCGTTGACCTCGCCTACGCGATGGTCGACCCAAGAATCAAGGCACAGTATGCCTCGAAAAAGGTCAAAAGGAGTGCGGCAAAATGAAAAAGAACGTAACTGCTGCTGGGCAGCCCAAACAGAAAAAAAGACGCACACGCGCCGGTGAAATCTGGCACCGCCTGAAAAAGAACAAGGGTTCCATGGTTGGCCTGACGGTCATCATCTGCCTGATTTTGACTGCGATCCTGACTACGCTCTTTGTGGATTATAACGAGATGATCGTCAAGATGGATGCATCTCAGTTTATGCAGGCTCCCAGTCTGGACCATCCCTTCGGAACCGATAACTACGGACGTGACATGTTCTGGCGTACCCTGTACGGCAGCCGCTACTCGCTGATCATCGGTATCGGTGCAACTGCCATATCCATCTGCTGTGGTATTTTTCTCGGGGCTATTGCCGGTTATTTCGGCGGTACGGTTGAGAACATCATCATGCGTGCGATGGACATTTTCGCATCCATCCCCGGCATTCTGCTGGGCATGGTTATCGTCTGCGTGCTCGGTACGAATATCCAGAACCTGCTGCTCGCGGTCAGCGTGCCCTCGATTCCCGCCTTTACCCGCATGACACGTGCCTCCATTCTGACCGTTCGCGGTCAGGAGTATATCGAGGCCGCGCGCGTCATCGGCATGTCCGATATGCGCATCATCTTTACACAGATCATTCCCAACAGTCTCTCCCCCCTGATCGTGACTGCTTCCTCCCGTATCGGCTCCTGCACCCTCTCGGCCGCCGGACTCTCCTTCCTTGGCTTTGGCGTGCCGCAGCCGACTCCGGAGTGGGGCGCTCTGATTTCCGAGGGCCGCAACTACTTCAGAACGGCACCGTGGCTGTGCTTCTTCCCCGGCCTCTTCATTATTATCACTGTTCTGGCGTTCAACCTTCTGGGTGATGGTCTGCGTGATGCTCTTGACCCCAAGCTTAAGAGATAGGAGGGGCAGAGATGCAAACGACAAAAGGAAAAATGCATGCAAAGCATGCTGCGTTGGAGTACCATGAGATCGGCGAAAACGAGGTCGTCCTCGAAGTAAAGGATCTGGTCGTGCACTACGAGCTCGAGGAAGAGACGGTCGAGGCCGTCAACGGCACCAGCTTCAGCCTCAAGCGCGGAAAGACCATCGGCCTCGTCGGCGAGACCGGCGCCGGCAAGACGACAACTGCACTTGCCATCCTGAACCTGGTTCCCGATCCTCCCGGAGTGATCAAGAGCGGAGAGATCACTGTCTGCGGTAACAAGGTGCTTGAGCTTGACGCGTATCAGCTCGAGCGCATCCGCGGCAAGGATATTTCCATGATCTTCCAGGATCCTATGACTTCACTCAACCCGACCATGACCGTCGGCGAACAGATTGCGGAGAGCATCAAGATCCATGAAGGACTGGGCGCTTCCGAAGCAATGGCTCGCGCTGAGGAAATGCTTGAACTCGTCGGCATTCCCGCTGAACGTGCCAGTGAGTATCCGCACCAGTTTTCCGGCGGTATGAAGCAGCGCGTGGTCATCGCTATCGCGCTGGCCTGTAACCCCCGCGTGCTGATCGCGGATGAGCCGACCACCGCTCTGGATGTTACCATTCAGGCGCAGGTGCTCGACATGATGAGCGAACTGAAGGAAAAGCTCGGTACGGCGCTTGTTATGATTACCCACGATCTGGGCGTTGTCGCGGAAGTATGCGATGAAGTGGCCGTTATGTATGCCGGCAGGATCGTGGAGTTGGGTGCACTTGAGGACGTCTTCAACGACACGAAGCATCCTTACACCGAGGGCCTTTTCAATTCTCTGCCAAACATCAACAACCGCACGGCGATGCTCAAGCCCATCCCCGGCATGATGCCCGACCCGACGGATCTGCCTGTCGGCTGTGCTTTCGCACCGCGCTGCCAGTATGCGACGGAGGCGTGCACGGCAAAGCAGCCGGAGCCCATCTATTTCAACGATTCACATTACGCGCTTTGTACGAGATACAACGAACCCAACTTCAAACTGCAAAGGGGGGCGAAGGGACATGGCTGATACTTTGCTTGAAGTAAAAAACCTGAAAAAGTACTTTAAGTCCCCGAAGGGTACCGTACATGCTGTTGATGACGTTTCCTTCACCATCGAGCGCGGCAAAACGCTGGGTGTCGTCGGCGAAAGTGGCTGCGGCAAGTCCACACTGGGCCGTTGCGTGCTGCGTATTCTGGAGCCAACGGCCGGTGAGGTCCTTTTTGACGGCGTTGATATCGCTAAGGGCGGACGTAAGGAGACGGCGCTCCTGCGCAAGAACATGCAGATGATCTTTCAGGATCCCTATTCTTCCCTGAACCCCAGAAAGAACATTCACGATACGATCGCAGAGCCGCTTCGCCTTAACAAGCTCGTGGCCAAAGATCAGCTCGATGCCCGCATCAAGGAACTGATGGATACCGTCGGCCTGGCGGAGCGTTTGATCGATTCTTATCCGCATGAGCTCGACGGCGGCCGCCGTCAGCGTATCGGCATTGCCCGTGCGCTTGCAATGGAGCCGAAGTTCATCGTTTGCGACGAGCCTGTCAGTGCACTGGACGTCTCCATTCAGGCGCAGATCCTCAATCTTCTGCAGACGCTGCAGAATGAGATGGGCCTGACCTTCATGTTCATCACGCACGATCTTTCCGTCGTCAACTATTTCTCGGACGATATCATCGTTATGTACCTTGGTCAGATCGTCGAGAAGGCACCTGCGGAAGAGCTGTTCGAAAACCCGATGCATCCCTACACCAAGGCACTGCTGTCTGCGATACTGGTTCCGGAAGTTGGCAAGCGCAAGGAACGCATCAAGCTTCGCGGCGAGGTTTCCTCTCCGATCGATCCGCCGGATGAGTGTCGTTTCGCAAAGCGCTGCAATTACTGCTCCGAACGGTGCAAGAAGGGTACGCCCAAGCTTATTGAAGTGCGGCCGAATCATTTCGTCGCATGCCATTGTGTCCAGCCGGATGGCGTCACGCTAGTTGAACAGACAAACATCTGAGCGCGAAAGGAGCGCAAGCTTCGGAAAAACTCGTTTATGAAGAAAGACGCGAAATCCCCGTAGCCGGCGAGACAGATGTTCTCGTTGTGGGCGGCGGTGTTGCCGGTATTGCTGCTGCGGTTGCCGCTGCAAGAAACGGCATGCGCGTTACACTGCTCGAGAAAAGCTGTATCCTCGGAGGACTGGCAACTTTGGGGCGCGTTTGTATCTGTATGCCGTTGGATGACGGCCTCGGTCACAAATCTACGGCGGTTTCTCCGAAGAACAGCTGCATGTTTGCCATCGCTCCAGCTACGGCACAGTTCCCGAGTGTTGGAAGGATGGTCCCGAAAAGGTCGAAAACCCGAAGGGTCGCTATCAGACCACATTCGACATCCCTGCATGTGTTCTGGCACTGGATGAGTACATGAAGGACGGGCACGTCGATGTCGTGTTTGACACGAATTTCTGTGCCCCGATCATGGAAGGCAGCCGCTCTCTGGCGCTGAGCTCCCTCAAGCAGGAGCGCAACCAGCGTCCGGGTTATGCAATGCTGACCTTGCCCCTGATGCCGCAGTTCCGTATGACGCGCCGCATTAAGGGGATTGCGCAGCAGGATCACCTCAACCCGAGAAGGCATGTCGGGCACGCTGTTTCCTGCGTAATCGACTGCCTTGGTAAGCCCGAGGACGTCGATGAGTTCCCCTATGAAGAACCTTGCCGAAACCGGTGTTATGATCCACATGAGCGAAGAAATCCGCTATTGATGATCCCGCCGATCCAACGATTTTTACGGATACACTTGCCTATCAGGGCGACCATTGAGCATACTCTGATATAACCGACGAAACGCTGCACCGATGCCCAATCGCCGGAGAATTCCGACGATTGGATGGTCAGAGGTCGAAGGTTTGCAGTACGTTTGCATGCGTTGGAGGCGTACATTCGTGCAATCCAAACAAGTACATATCAGACGGCACGGCTGCCTGAACAATTTAAGAGGAGTGACGTCGATGGAATTCATTACTGAAACCAAAAAAACTGCGATTTGCGGCGAATACGATGTTGTCGTAGCTGGCGGCGGCATTGCCGGTGTCGCGGCTGCACTTTCCGCAGCCAGAAACGGATCCAAGGTTCTGCTTTTGGAAAAGACCACGGTTCTTGGCGGTCTCGCCACTGCTGGTCTCGTAATCGTTTATCTTCCCATTTGTGATGGCGAAGGCCATAAGGTTGCTGCAGGTCTGTCTGAGGAACTGCTGCACGCGTCCATCAAATACGGCTATGATGATCTGCCTGAAGTGTGGCGTTCCAAGCCGATGGAGGCCGACACCAAGGAGCGTTATCAGACCGTCTTCAATGCACCCGCCTTTGCATTTGCTCTGGATGAGTTGATCCAAGAAGCCGGCATTAAGCTGCTGCTTGACACCGTCGTTTGCGATGTCGTGATGGAAGACGGAGTCTGCAAGGCCGTGATCGTGGAGAACAAGTCCGGCAGACAGGCATACGCCTGCAAGGCTGTCGTTGATGCAACCGGTGACTCCGATGTTATGTATCATGCTGGCGCACCCACGGTCGATGGCGAGAACACGCTCGCTTACTGGGCATACTGCCAGTGCGACAACAACGAAAACATCTTCAGACTGGGCGGCTATCCCCCGAAGTACGTCAAAGTTATGGCTCTTGGTCTGGCAGATGCACGTGACCTGCCCGCAGGCCTTTCGAAATATCATGGTATCAGCGTGGAAGAGGTTACCCGTTTCCTGCTGACCGGCCGTGATTTGGCGCTCAAGAGACTCAAGAAGGATCCCAGCCTCATCTACACCTCTTTCCCGTCGCAGGCACAGTTCCGTATGACCCGTAGAATTGACGGCGTGCATACGCTTCATCACCTGGATGCCGGTATCCGGTATGAGGATTCCATCGGCCTGGCCAGCAGCATGGCCCCGGGTGGCGCTGTATGGGAGATCCCGTTCGGCATGCTCTGCGCTCCCAACGTCAAGAATATTTTCGCTGCCGGTCGTATGATTTCCGGTGCTGGCGGCGGATGGAGTGTAATCCGCGGCATCCCGACCTGTGCCGTGACCGGTCAGGCTGCCGGTACGGCTGCAATGCTCTACGCTTCCAAGGGCGCAGTCGACGTTAAGGAGCTGCGTGAAGTGCTCGTGAAGGATCAGGCCATCGTGAGCATGACCGATGTCGAGGTCGAGCAGTCCAAGAAGTGGGTCGAGGCTCAGAAGAATAAGAAAGTTAATCTCGAGCACTAAGCTTTGTGCCGCAATCAAAGAAAAAGACAGCCCTCGGGCTGTCTTTTTCTTCTGAAAAAACAAAGACGCCCGGCAGGAAGAACTTTCTGCTGAACATCTCATATGAGGACAAACGAGAATACGAAATATCAGATTCGGTCAGAATTCGTCAGATTCCGACAAAACAAATCAAAAAGATTTGGGCATGAATAAACCCCGGAAACGTTGAAATTCCAGGGTTTTTCGTATCTTGCTTGGTCTCGATTAACGCTTCGTTCACTGCGGAGCGCAGCTGTTCCGGCATTTTATGCTTTTCGGTATTGCATTTCCGCTGAAACTGATTATATTGTATTGCAGGAAAAGCTTTATAAACGAAGGATAAATCAAGGGGTGATTTGAAATGATCAAGAAACTGTTCTCACTGCTTTTGGCAGCCGTCATGATTCTGTGTCTCGCCGCCTGCGGAAGCTCAGGCGAAGACAGCTCGGTCGAGGCTGCAAAGACGCCCGCAGAGACTGCGGCCGCGCAGACCGGAGGGGCGGAAAAGCCCGCGGCAACGGAGAAACCCACAGATGCACAGGCTGCCGAAGCGCCTCCGGCGGAGGACAGCGCGCCGGAAGAGACGGAAAAGCCGGTGGAGTACAAAGAGAATACCCAGGAAGTCTATTATGTCGGGGACACCTTCCACGACGGCAACATCGATATCACTTTTGTCTCGTTGGAAAACACGGGATCTTTCAACGAGATCAAGGGTAATACCGCGGGGATGACAGACAGGCATTATATCAAGGCCTGCTTCGCATTTACCAACACGTCCTCCGAAGCCTTTGGCCGCGCAAGGGAGGATGCCAGTCTGCTAAACTTCAAGGCGACGATCGAGGAGTATGATGATTGGGTCAGCGACAGGGAAGAAGAACTGGATCCCGGAAAGAGCGCCACAGGATATGTCTACCTGCTGATGGCGAATGAGAACGATGATTATTTCTTCTATAAACTGGAAAATGTCCCCTCTGAGCTGAGCGAGACGATCAAGCTCTGCGCCACGGAAGAGAAGGATTCCGGGTATGCGCCCGAAAAGGATACGACACCGTCGCCGGGCGTGATGCATGTCGGGGATACCTTCGAGGAGCCGGATCTGCTGAAGCTGAAATATCTCTCCTGCAAGCCCGCAGAGGTCAGCGAATGGAAGAAACGGGACGGGTTCCATTGGGTCACCTGCGAGGTGGAGTTCGAGGATCAGGATACGAATCAGGAAGAGCACGTTGCCCAGTTCAGCCTTTATGATTCGAATATCTACTGTTATGCGGACGGAATCAGATGTGTCAAGGATTGGTTCGACAGTCTTCATTTCGAGGATCTCAACAAAGGCGAGAAGACTGTGATGTCGGTTACGTTTGAAGTGCCGGACGGCGCCCAGACCGTGGAAATGCTGATCCACAGCTATTACAGGGGCGTCAACATGATGTTTGACGCTTCCCAATACGCAGGCTGACGACTGTCATAACGGGCTCGGAATCAATGCCCATTTGACTGGAGTGGATGATCGGCATATCAGCCCCTCAGGATTCAGACAAACTACCTTCAATCCGCAGGCCGGAAATGCGCGATTCGCGCTTCCTCAGCCAACCCGTCTGTGAACTGAAAAGAGCCGAAAAACGGCAGTCAGCCTCTCGTTCACCGCAAAAACCGATTGGGATCCGTGATAAACCAACGAAATCCAATCAAAAGCCCTGGGTATGCAAAAGCCCTGGAAACGATATGTTTCCAGGGCTTTTCGTGTACTGTAAGTCTCGATTAACGCTTGCTGAACTGCGGAGCACGACGTGCAGCCTTGAGGCCGTACTCGCCTTACTATTCACATGAAGCCCATATATTTACTTGGTTTTCGGCATTCTTCATCCTTAGTTCCCTCACTCATTAACTACTGCCCCACGCTGTTTTCTCTTCATTGGAGAAAACGCTCCGCTTTCAAACGCCTGGCATTCGCGTAAAACATCAGAGGCTGGCCCGGAATGATCCGATGCCTGCCTCCGTTTGCACTTGTAAACAGTCAGCCTCACCCTTGCTGACGCTTTCTGACCGGGACCCAGATGGCACTGTGATAATCCGGATCGGTCATCTCGCCGTTCACACAGTCGTACCACTCTACCGTTGCATTCCCGCACAGTTCGTATTCCGGATTGCCGGGCAGCCATTCTCGGAAAATCTGCGTGTTGACCCGCTGGAGCGTCTCCGGATTCGGACCGATGCAGTTGAAGACCGCCCACTCGCTCCTCGGGAATTCATAGACGACCATGCCCTCCGGCACCTCTCCACCCGTATACTTTCCAGCGATCAGATAACGGAACTTCCCTCCGCCGATATCGTCAATGCAGACGCCGTACTCGCCGATGCAGTTATCGACCAGCGCCTGCTCGTAAGGATTCGCCGGAGCATTTCCTGCGTAAACGTTTTTCGCATACTTCTCACAGATCTCGTCCCAGTACTCTGGTATTTTCTCATATGAGGTCTCCATGTCAAATACCTTTTGAAAGCCGATCACCTTGAAAGGGAACATGGGTGCAATTTTGTAATCCATCTGGTAACCTCCCTGAACCGATAGTTTGATTGTCAAGGGAAGAAAGGGTGTGATGGCAGCCCCGGCGCGGACCTGAGACGGCGTCGCTCCGTGAAAACGGGTAAATGCTTTTGTAAAGCTCTCTGGCGTTTCGTAGCCGTACCGCAGTGCGAGGTCGATCACCTTATCATCCGTATTCTGGAGCTCACACGCTGCCAGATACAATCTGCGGTTCCGGATGTATTCACTAATACCCATCCCGGTCATGACTGAAAAGCCTTTCTGGAGAAAAAAGGGAGATAGATACACCTGATCGGCTACTTCCTGCACACTGATGTCGTCGGTAAGGTGATGCTCCATGTAATCAATCGCACGCCGGATACACGTCAGCCACTCCACAGTTCATACCCTCCTTGCCTTGATGCTCTGATCATACCATTCCCGCATGGAATCATCCTGTCTTTTTGAGTCCACTTTTGTCTGGTCATATCCTTTTCAGTAATATACAAAACAAATCCAAAAGATTTGCAAATGAAAAACCCTGGAAACGTTGAATTTCCAGGGTTTTTTGCATTTTGAAATCTCGATCAGCGCTTGCTGAACTGAGGTGCGCGACGGGCGGAGACGCCGCCTCCGGCGGCGCTCCGGGGTTATGGCGTTTCGCTCGCCGCTTTCCGCGGCAACCGCGAAACATGCCAAAAGGCCGCCCGCCAAAAAGAACAATAATACTGACAAGAAATAAAACTCTTTTCCTTAAGAACATAACTGCCTCCTTTTTGTCGGTATTATGATACCATGTTTTAAGTTGCTTAGCAACAAAGAAACCTCTTTTACCTTGGTTGCGCAGCCCCAGGTTGTGCGGACAGCACAAAAAACCCCTGGTGAAGGAAAAATGGATTAAGCAACAAACTGACGTCGTAATTCCAGCGGC
>JAEEGL013275075.1_pt1 | contig 11461 bp, 8 predicted proteins | sample 9134231 | NCBI WGS metagenome assembly JAEEGL01 (sample SAMN16246548, study PRJNA631951) | gut metagenome | biome: gut microbiome; feature: rumen; material: fiber-attached | host: Bos | place: Iran: Karaj | collected 2018-10
CGCCGCGCTCGCGCTTCCCGCGCTCTGCGCGTGGAAATTCGCCGCGCCGAGTTATCCTGTACTTGCCGCGCTCGCGGCCGCTTCCGCCGCGTTCTACGCCGCGTTTGTCTATCGGGCCGGTCTCGACGCGAACGAACGCGCGTGGATTCGCAAGACGTTGCGCGAAAAATTTAACCGGATAAAATCAGAGTGAACGGCCGAAACGCCCTGCGTAACACTTTGCGAACCCCATGAAGAATCCCTTGAATCCCGATCGAGAATCCTTGGAAAAGAAGATCGCCGCGCTCGCGAAGCTCTTTCCCGAATGCGTCGCGCTAAGCGCCGGACCTGACGGCGCGGTCTCGCCGCGCGTCGATCTCAACGCGCTTCGCCGCAGCTTAGGGGAGGCCGCGCTCGAAGCGCCGGAACGGTATGAGTTTACTTGGCCCGGCAAACGCGCCGCCGTTCGCGACGCCGCGCGCGAGAGCCGCAAGTCGCTCGCGCCATGGCCCGAAGAATCGTATTTCTGGGACGCCGCGCGCAATTTCTATGTCGAGGGCGACAATCTCGACGTTCTCAAGCTCGTAACTCCCCGCTGGCGCGGAAAATTGGATCTCATTTATATCGATCCCCCGTACAATACAGGAAGCTCCGCGTTCGTCTATCGGGACGACTTCTCCAAATACGGCGCGCCTTCGCGCGACGATCCGGACCTGAGCCACGCGAACTGGTGCTCGATGCTCTTTTCGCGGCTCCTGCTGGCGCGGCCGCTCCTCGCGGAGACCGGCGCGCTCTTTATGTCGATCGACGACGGAGAATACGCCAACGCCGTTAAGATTCTCGACGAGATTTTTGGGCGCGAGAATTTTGTCGCGACGGTCGTCTGGGAGACGAAAAAGGAGCCGAAAGGAATCCCGCCCGCGGCGATGCGCGTAAATAATCACGAATATATCCTGTGCTACGCCAAGAGTTCCGCGTTTCGGTTCGTCGGGGATCCGCGCGACGTGAGCGCCGGATTCGCCAATCCGGACGGGGATCCGCGCGGTCCGTGGAAACGCCAGTATTTACAGCGGTTCGGGTGCGGTTTTCGCGAGCGGACGGTCGTCGATCCCGCGACCGGGCGCGCCTATACCTTCGAAACGCCCTACGCGCAGGAGAAGCTCGACCGCTGGATCGCGGAGAAGCGGATTATCTTTCCGACGCTTCCGAGCCGCTATCCCGCGCGAAAGGAGTTCTTTTCGGAATATAAGAATCCGTATAAGCCGATCGTTACTTCCTGGGGATTATTCAGTACGAAAGTCGGAAGCGAAGAGCTCAAACGGCTTTTCGGCGGGGAGAAGGTTTTTGATTACGCCAAGCCGCTCGAACTCTTAAAGACGCTTGTGCGCCGCGCCGCCCCCTCCGGCGCGTTCGCGCTCGATTTCTTTGCAGGCAGCGGCGCTCTTGGACACGCCGTTATGGCGGTCAACGCGGAAGACGGCGGTTCGCGTCGCTTCGCGCTCGTGCAGGCGCCCGAACCGTGCGGCAAACGGTCCGCCGCTTATCGGCTCGGATTTCCCAATATAGGCGCGATATGCAGGGAACGGCTCCGTCGCGCCGGAGAGCTGCTTATGCGGGAAAGCGGCGCCGAGCCCGCCGACGTCGGATTCCGCGCATACCGTGCGCGATAGTCCGCGCGTCCGTCTATTAAAAAAACGCCAATCCGACTTGCTCGAATTGGCGTTTTCTTATCCTGCCGACGCGGTTATACGCGGTTATTCTTTCAGCCGCCGTTTAACGCGTTTCATCGCGGCGATTTCCTCTTTCATGACGGCGTCGACGCGCCGCGACTCGCAGATTTTCTGTATTGCGCGGTTAAACGTAGCGTCGTCGAGCGAATTCTTCCTGAGATAGCGTATCGCCGCGTCGGGTAATTTAACGAACGCTTCGCACAGGAGCCACGCCGCGGCCATACTGACCGTGTGGGACTTGAAACCGCTCTTCGCGTCTTCTTCGAGCCGATCGAAAACGGCGGCGATATGCGCTTTATCGACGAATCGCTTGAGCGTCGTAACGAGCGCGAATCGGCGCGCGTATTCCGACTCGAACGTTCGGCAGAGGCCGACGAATTCCCACAGGTCGCTTGTTTCGCTCGCTTTCGGCTTAATGGCGCCGGCGAGCGTGTCGCACATGAGCCACGAATCGAGGAAGGGCAGAAAAGCGAGGGCCGCGTCTAACCGTTTGTCGAAACTGATTTTTGCCTGACCGATGAGAAACGCGACGGCTATGCGCGCTTCGCAGGAGTCGAGGGAGGAGCGCTTGCCGCGCTTCGGGCCGCGTCCGGTCTTCGGGGGATAGAGAACCGCGTCGAGGAACCGCTCGCCGCCGGCCGCGATAATCTCTTTAACGGTCTGTCGAATCGGGGCGACGCGCACGCCCAAAACGGGACACGAGCTTTTGGGGAGCGCCGATCCGACGAAATGGGCGTACCACGGATCTTCGTACCGTTTCAGGCGTTTATGCAGCGCCCCGGCCGGGTCGTTGAAATCGACCCAGCTCGAGTCGAACGGCAGCGATACGATTTTCGGTTTCGGCATGACGCTCCCCCACGCTGCGCGGTTCCGGACCGCGAAGTCATTATTTCTTCGGCTGCGTATTGAAGAGGATGAACGAATAGATATCGACAGCCTCTTCGACGATCTTCGCCGTCGGCTTGCCGGCGCCGTGGCCCGCCTTCGACTCGATGCGCACGAGAACGGGCGACGTCGGATCCGCGTTTGCCTGGAGGGTCGCGCCGAACTTCATGGAGTGCGCCGGCACGACGCGGTCGTCGTGGTCGGACGTCATGATCATCGTGGCGGGGTATTTTACGCCCTTTTTGACGTTATGGAGCGGCGAATATCCGAGCAGATACTCGAACATCTCTTTGGAATCTTCGCTCGTTCCGTAGTCGACCGCCCACGCCCAGCCGATCGTGAACTTATGATAGCGGAGCATATCGAGAACGCCGACCTGCGGGACCGCGGCGGCGAAAAGGTCGGGCCGCTGCGTGAGCGCCGCGCCGACGAGCAGACCCCCGTTCGAGCCGCCGTTGATCGCGAGCGTCTCTTTCGACGCGTAGCCCTCCTTAATGAGGAATTCCGCCGCGGAAACGAAGTCGTCAAAGACGTTCTGCTTCTGCAGTTTCGTGCCCGCCTTGTGCCATTCTTCGCCGTACTCCCCGCCGCCGCGCAGAACCGCGATCGCGTACACGCCGCCGCGATCGAGATACGGTATGCGGACCGGTTTAAAGCCCGGCGTCATATTGATATTGAACCCGCCGTATCCGTAGAGCGTCGTCGAGTTCTTGCCGTCTTTTTTCAGGCCCTTCTTATAGGAGACGAAGATGGGGGCGCGGACGCCGTCCGTACTTTCGTACCAGAGCCGTTCGGAGACGTAATCGTTCGGATCGAATCCGGCGTCCGGCTTCCAGTAGAGGGTCGATTCGTTCGTCTTGAGGTCGTAACGGTAGACCGTCGAGGGATAGATAATCGACGTGAACGTATAAAACATTTCGTCGAGGTCCGGCTTGCCGGAGAAGCCCGCGACGCCAAGACCGGGCAGTTTCAGCTCGTTGAGTTTCGCGCCGTCGTAACCGTAGAAGACGCATTCGTGGGCGGCGTCTTTGAGGAACGTCGCGAGGAGCCGGTCGCCGACCGCGGCGACGCCGGAGAGCAGCACGTCGGATTCCGGTATGACGTCTTGCCACGCCTGCGGATCCGGCTTGACGGGATCGACGGCGACGAGCCGGCGGTTCGGGGCCTGATAGTCGGTCAGGAGATAGAATTTACCGCCGCGCGCGACGACGCAGCTCGTTTCCGCGCTGAAGTCGGGAAAGAGCGTCTTGAATTCGAGTTTCGCGTAGTCGCTCTTGCCGCGCAGATCGGCGAAGAGAATGCGGCTTCCGTAGGTCGATTCGGTCTGATAGACGAAGAGCCAGTTTTCGTCGTCGTCGACCCACGCGCCGCAGTTCCGGGACGGATTGTCGGCGTCGACAAAGACGAGAACGTCGTTCTCTTGCGGATCGCCGATTTTATGATAGTAAATCTTCTGATTTTCATTCTTAGCGGTCAGCTCTTCGCCTTTGGGCGGCGCGTCGTACCGGCTGTAGAAGAACCCGTCGCCGGCCCATGAAATACCGGTGAACTTCGCCCACGCGATCGCGTCGTTAAGCCGTTTTCCGGTCGCGATTTCAATAACGAAAATATCGCGCCAGTCGGATCCGCTCGTCGAGGTGGCGCACGCGGCGTAGCGGCCGTCGCCGGAAATCTCAATATCGGAGAGCGCGACGGTTCCGTCGTCGGAGAGCGTGTTCGGATCGATTAAGAGCTTTTCTTCGCCGTCGAGCGAATCTTTATAGTAGACGAGCGACTGATTCTGGAGGCCGGAGTTTTTCGAGAAGAAATACCGGTCGCCGCGTTTCCAAGGGGCGCCCTGTTTCGCGTAGTCGTACCGCTCGGTCATCTCTTTGCGAAGTTCTTCCCGGAACGGAATTTGCGCGAGATAATCCTGCGTAATCGCGTTTTCTTCCCCGATCCACTTTATGAGTTCCGGGGTCTTTTCGGTCTCCATCCAGCGATAGGGATCGGCGACTTTGACGCCGAAATACTCGTCGACCTGATCGCACGTCGGGGTTTCGGGATAGGCGTACTCTTTGGTCTCCTGCGCGTTCGCCTGACCTAAAAGCGCGAACGCCGCGCAAACGCCTGCCGTAAATAATTTGGAAATCATAAGTCTTTCCTTAAAGCTTAGTTGTAAAAAAAGAAACGGTTATTCGAATTTCTTAATGAATTCAGGAAGCGCGGTCTCGAAGTCGACTCCGTAGCGTCGCGACGTCGGATTGTCGAGCGTCGCCTGAATCGCCGCGCAGACGAAGTCGGCGGCGGTTTGGAACGATTCGCCGAGGCTCTTGCCGCGCGCAAGCGCCGCGACCGCCGCGCTCGAAAAGACGTCGCCCGTTCCGTGATACTGCCCTTCGAGCCGGTCGTGGAAATAGGCGAATTTCTCGTTTGTCCGCGAGTCGAATCCGACGACTCCGAGTTGATCCGGCGCGTACGACACGCCCGTGAGAACGGCGACTTTCGGGCCGAGCGCAATGAGTTTTTCGAGCGTTCCGTCGATATAATTTTCGTCGTATCCAGACTCGACGTAGGGCGTATGCAGCATAAAGGACGCTTCCGTGAGATTGGGAACGATTACGTCCGCTTTCGAGCAGAAGAGGGCCATGCGGTCGGCGAACGCCTGGTCGAATCCGACGTACAGCTTGCCCGCGTCCGCCATGACGGGATCGACGAAAATGAGATTTCCGTCCGTCTTGAAGTCGGCGATAAGATTTTCAATGAGCGCGAGCTGTTCGAACGAACCAAGGTAGCCCGTATAGATCGCGTCGAAGACAATCCCTTCCTGTTTCCAATGCTTTGCGATCGGCTCGATCTGATTGGTGAGATCGCAAAATGTAAATCCTTTAAACTGAGTATGCGTCGAGAGTACCGCCGTCGGCAGCACGCTCGTTTCGATTCCCGCCGCGGAAATAATCGGCAGCGCGACGGTCAGCGAGCATTTGCCGACGCACGAGACGTCTTGGACCGTTAAAATTCGTTTCATAGCAAACTCCGTATTTAGCGTCCGTGTTCTGACTGTTATGCAGTTCCGACTCAGGCGCCATTATACCAGAAAAGCGCGCGCTCGGTACGCCCGATCTTATTTTCGTTCCCTTTTCGTTCGGCGCTCTTTCGCGTTTCGGTTGACTTGCGACGCTCCCCTTATATACTTGTAGCAATAGAATGTATTGGGTTCAAGCGTTTAAAGCCGAACCGCTCCCCGCTTTTGCATCCTTTCCTTGCGAGCGTTTATTTATGCATATTCCCGACAATTACCTCAGCGCGTCGACTTGCGCGGTTCTCGCGATCGCAACCGCGCCCGTCTGGATTCATTCGGTGAAAAAAGTAACGCGCGAGTTTCCGAAAGAACGCTTTTCCGCGCTTGGCGTCGCCGCCGCGTTTTCCTTTTTGGCGATGATGTTCAACGTTCCGCTCCCCGGCGGCACGACGGGGCACGCGGTCGGCGGAACGGTTCTCGCCGTTCTGCTCGGTCCGGAAGCGGCGTGTCTTGCGCTCTCGATCGCGCTCCTCATTCAGGCGCTTCTTTTTGGCGACGGGGGCGTTTTGGCGTTCGGCGCCAACGCGTTTAATATGGCGTTCGTCCTCCCATTTGCGGGCTACTATTCTTACCTTGCTTTTCGCCGCGTAACGCGCGTTCTTTCCGGTAAATCGGCCGAGGGCGGTTCTCTCGTTCCCGACTGCGTGGCGGTCGCGCTCGCGTCGTACGTCGGAATCAATCTTGCGGCGCTCGCGGCGGCGGTAGAATTCGGCGTTCAGCCGCTCCTGTTTACCGACGGAGCGGGGCAGGCGCTTTACTGCCCGTATCCGCTTTCCGTCTCGATACCGGCGATGGCGGTAGGGCACCTGACGCTGTTTGGCGCCGCGGAAGTCGTCTTTTCAGTCGCCGTCTACGCGTTTATCGTTAAGACGGCGCCCGACTTTGCGGTCAACCGCGCCGTCTTTGCGCCCAAGAGCGCCGAGGCTCAGCCCGACGCCGAGTCGGAAAAGAAATCGAAGTTCGGGCCGGTTTATCTCCTCATAGCGCTGCTCGTCGTGTGCGCGCCGCTCGGCCTGCTCGCCGAAGGGACCGCCTGGGGCGAATGGGGCGCCGACGAAATCGCGGAGACGGTCGCCGACGGGAAGACGCTCGGCTATACCCCCGCGGGCATGACCGACGGATTTGCGTGGTCCGCGCTCATCCCCGACTATTCGACGAACGGGCTCCCCGACTGGGCCGCGTACGTTCTGTCCGCGATTGCGGGCGTCGCGCTCTCGGTAATCTGCTTTAAACTAGCCGCCGCGTTTGTTAAGAGCGAGCCGTCCCAGCAGTCATGACCGAGCCGCGCATTCCAGACTGGCTTCTCGTCGAGGAGCGCCGCGAGCCGCCCAAGGACCGCGACGTCTTTTTGCGGCGCAGCGCCGACGCGCTTCGCGCGCTCTTGCGCGAGATTCGGTCCGCGCCCGAACGCCGGCACGGCAAATACGCCTTTTCGACGACCGTCCGGCTCGCCTTTACGTTCGTCGTCGTGCTCCTGGTTTCCGCGGCGCGCAATTTCGCGTTCGTCGAACTCGTCGGCGTCTGTCTGCTTGCGCTCCTTGCGACCTATCGTTCCAAAAAGCTCGTTCGCGTACTTGCCGCGCCCGTTCAGGCGTTTATTCTCGCGGCGATTATTCTCGCGCCCTCGCTCTTTTGGGGGCAGACGCGCGCGTTCGTCGTCGTTCCCTGCAAAGCGTTTATTACGACCGCGGCGCTTGCCATTCTCGCCTATTCGACGAACTGGAACCGCTTTACGTGCGCGTTTAAGGCGTTCGGCGCGCCCGACGCGCTCGTCTTTATTTTCGATTTAACGCTCAAATACGTCGTCGTTTTGGGCGAAATATGCCTTGAGACGCTCGACGCGGTCCGGCTCCGGTCGGTAGGCCGCAACCGTCGCAAAGCGCGCACGCTCGGCGGCGTCGTCGGGGGCGTCTTCTGGCGCGCTCAGAAGATGGCGCAGGAGCAGTACGACGCCATGACGTGCCGCTGTTTCGCCGGAAAATACCGGCGGTTTCGCGCCCCGTTCCGCGCCGCCGATCTGCTCGCGCTCGCGCTCTGCCTGATCTTAATCGCCCTGTTTGTTTACTTGGAGTACGCGATTCGATGTTCGAATTAGAAAACGTTTCGTACGCATACGACGAAAACGCGCCCGCGCTCGACGGCGTCTCGCTCCGCGTTCCGAAGGGGAGCGCCGTGGCGCTTGTGGGCGCCAACGGGAGCGGCAAGACGACGCTCCTTCGGCTCCTTAACGGGCTCGTTCTTCCGACGCGCGGGGAATACCGATTCGACGGGGTTCGGGTCGACAAACGCGCGCTCAAAGACGCCGCGTTCGCCAAGACGTTTCACCGGCGCGTCGGGTTCGTCTTTCAGAACGCCGACGCTCAGCTCTTCTGCGGGAGCGTCGACGACGAAATCGCGTTTGGACCCCGGCAGCTCGATCTTTCGGAAGAGGAATGCCGGCGCCGCGTCGACGGTTCGCTCAAGCTGCTGGGGATCGAAAAGCTCCGCTTTCGGCCTCCTTACGCGACGTCGGGGGGCGAGAAGCGCAAAATAGCGTTCGCGAGCGTTCTTTCGCTCAATCCCGACGCGCTCGTTATGGACGAGCCGCTCGCCGGTCTCGACGCGCAGTCGCAGTCGCTCGTCGTCGATCTCCTCAAAGCGCTCCGCGCCGCACATAAAACCCTTGTGTTCGCTACGCATAACGAACGGCTGGTCGAAGAAATCGCCGACGTGCGCGCGACGCTCGAGTTCGGCAAACTCGTCGCGACCGACCGGCTGCGGTAAGCTACGCGCGCGGCGGACGCTCTAATTTTCCCAACTTGACGCGCTTTATCAAATTCTGTACGATTCTCAGACGGGATAGGCCCGCGGCCGATCCGGCGTTATCTTTTTTTGCGCCGCGCGCCGCCTCGGGCGGTTGGCGCTTTTCCGGAGCCGTTATATAATGTAGCGATTTCTTCGCGCTTAGACGCGGAAGGAACGGAGCTATTGTAACGCGCCGGGAGAGTCCGGCGCTTTGTTGGCAAGAGGCCGGGATCGGCAAACAGCAGACAGATTTAGAAACACAGACTCATGGCAAAACCAGATTCGGCAGGGACGGGCGTCGTTTTAGAGGCGGCGCGCCGCGAGAAGTTACGGAAAATTGAGGAGATGGGAATCGACCCCTGGGGCGGCCGATTCGACGACCGTTCTTATATTGCGGACGTCTGCAAACGCGAGTCCGAAATTGTCGCGGGCGAACCGATTAAACTCCCGCCGAAATGGGAAGGCGCGCCCGAACGCACGGAAATCCCGTACGACGGTCCGAAGGTGCGCGTCGCGGGGCGTATCGTTCTCCAGCGCAAGCAGGGCAAACTCATCTTCCTGACCCTCAAAGATTGGACCGGCGAAATCCAGATCTTTATCGGTAAAAATCAGGTCGGAGAAGACGGCTGGAATCTCGCGCTCTGCTTCGACTTAGGCGACCTCGTCGGCGTCGACGGCGAATTCAAAAAGACGCAGACGGGCGAACTTACGATCTTCGCGTCCAAGCTGACCTTCCTGAGCAAGTCGATCGAGACTCCGCCCGACAAGCACAAGGGGCTCAACGATCCGGAACTGCGGTCCCGTATGCGCTACGTCGACCTTGCGCACAACGACGAGGCCATGACGCGCATGCTCAACCGGACGAAGATTATCGCGTCGGTGCGTCAGACGCTCGCTGGAGAAGGATTCGTCGAAGTCGAGGGGCCGACCCTTCACGCGGTCGCCGGAGGAGCCGCCGCGCGGCCCTTTATCACGCATCATAACGCCCTCGATATCGACCTTTACATGCGCATCGCGCTCGAGCTGCATCTCAAGCGCCTGCTCGTCGGCGGCATGGAGCGCGTCTTTGAAATCGGCCGCGTTTACCGCAACGAAGGTATCGACCAGACGCACAATCCCGAATTTACCCTCATGGAGCTCTATCAGGCGTACGGCGATTACAACGCCATGATGGACGTAACCGAAAAGATTATCTGCAACGCCATTAAGGCGACCGGTCAGGATTACGTCATTCCGTGGGGCGGGCAGGATATCGACTTCACGCCCCCGTTCCGCCGCAAGCCGTATTTCGAAGCGCTCTCCGAAGCGACCGGAATCGACGCTCACGACGACGCCGCCGTAATCGAATACGCCAAAAAGATCGGTATTGAAGACGTCGATAAGAAGCACGTCGACGTCGTGCGCAACGATATCTTCGAAGAGAAAGTCGAAGACACGCTCGTCGGCCCCGTCTTTATTACCGACTATCCGGCGAGTATTTGCCCGCTCACGAAGCGCAAGAGAACCGATCCCTCGATCGCCGAACGCTTTGAGCTCTTTGTGCGCGGCTGCGAACTTGCCAACGCCTATACCGAACTCAACGATCCCGACCTTCAGGACAAGCTCTTCCGCGCCCAGCTTGAAGGGCAGAAGGAAGAAGATTCCATGGCGAAGATGGACCACGATTTCATTCGCGCGCTCCGTTACGCCATGCCGCCCGCCGGCGGACTTGGAATCGGGATGGACCGGCTCGTCATGATGCTCACGAATACTACGAGTATCCGCGAAGTCATTCTGTTCCCGCTCCTGAAGCCGGAAATCTTTACGGACTGAGCCTTTGCCCGAACGGCGAACGCAGGCGCCGCGCGACGGTACGCGCGGCGCCGAGACTTCTCTGGGCGGCCGGACGCGCGTGAACGCGACCGCGCGGCCGGCCCCGACTTATCAGGAATCTTACTCGGCAGGGAAGACCGATGTATAAGCTTTTATTGATTTGGCGCTATCTATTAACGCGCCGCATTGCCTACGCGAGCGTTATCAGCGTAACGCTCGGGGTCGCGAGCATGATCGTGGTCAACGCGGTTATGCTCGGATTCAGCCGTGAAATGCAGGACCGCATTCACGGCGCGCTCTCCGACGTAACGATCCGTTCTCAGTCGAGTCTGGCGGGCTTCGAAGACGTCGACGCGCGCATCCGCGACGTTCATAAGATCGCGGGCGACATGGTGGAAGCGGTAACGCCGACCGTAACGACGCCCGGCCTCATGAGTTACGATTTCGGGGGTGGCGAGGTCGTTTCGCGCCAAGTGCAAATCGTCGGAATCGACACGGCGACGAACGAAAAGGTTACGGCTCTTTCGCAATATCTTCAGCATCCTGAAAACCGGCGCCAGCTTTCGTTTGAGCTGCGCGAAGGGGGCTACGACGTTCAGAATCCGAATTTCGGCGATTCCGGGACCGTGCGTCTGCGGCTCGCCGATTCCGGTTGGCGCAAGCGGCGCGAGGACGCCGAATACGCGCGGTACCGCTGGCAGGAGCAGCAGCGTCAGCGCGAGATGTACGCCAATATGAAGAAGCCCGACTCCGCGCCGACGAATAAAGACGTCGTCGATTACGCCGCGGAAAACGCCGCAGACGCCGCCGAAAGCTCCGGAGGCGATCCCTACGCCGCCGCGCTCGCGAATCTGCCGGATCCGCCCGTCTACGACGAGGACGGCGAAGCCCCGAACGAATCTGAAACGCCCGGAGATCCGACCGCGCTTGCCGAAGACGAACCGGGCGCCCCCGAAGACGCGCAAGAGGAAGACGACGGTCCGAGACGGCCCTCGACCTTGGTCGGCACGCCGTTCGACGGGCTCAAAGAATTTGAAACGAAGTTTGACCCCGGAACCATGCAGGAGACGGGCGTTATTGTCGGGGTAGGGCTCGTGGCCGGCATGCGGCGCAAGCATCTCAACCCTGAGACGGGCAAGAACGAAGTGCGCGAATCCCTTCTTCGCGTTCCCGGCGACGACGTAACCCTTTCGTTCCTCGCCTCGGGCGC
>JAEEGL014012125.1_pt1 | contig 11461 bp, 6 predicted proteins | sample 9134231 | NCBI WGS metagenome assembly JAEEGL01 (sample SAMN16246548, study PRJNA631951) | gut metagenome | biome: gut microbiome; feature: rumen; material: fiber-attached | host: Bos | place: Iran: Karaj | collected 2018-10
CTTTTATTATTTCTTTATTATTTTGAATTGTATCATTGATTATATTTTTTGATGAATCTTTACTCATTATTAATTTTATTATTTGTAAATTTACAAAATGCCATTAAATATTCAGAAAAAGATATCATCACAAATTGTAGAAAATAATTGTTTTTTATTAATTCAATTCTTTAATATTGGATTTTCTTTTGGTTCTTTTAAACATTTAAAAAATTTTTTGGAGAATTATCTTTATAAATTTCAAAAACAAACAATATTTACTAATTTTTCATAATTATCAGTAATAACTTCATTAAAATGTGTACTTCTTTTTTCATCTTTAAAAAAAGAATTATAAATCATTATTTTTTATTCTTATTAATTTTTTGTAGAGTTTCATATCTATTTGGTCTTCCTTTTTTCCTTCCTTATATTCTATTTTCTTTTACTAAATAAGGAGATTTTTGAAATATATGATTTAAAAGTGAAGATTGATTTAATTATGATTTATAACAAGTTTCATAAAAATATTTTCTTCTTTCTTTATAATGTCTTGAACTTTTATGTTGTTTTTCTTTATGTGATGTGTCAGAATTATATTTTTGATTATTATCTGAAATTGAGTCATAATTTTTATTGATATTGTCTAAATTCTCTTCATCTAATAAATTCTATTTCTTTTGTTTATTCAATCTTTTATTTTATAATAGTATTTTGAGCATTATTCATAATTTGAATGGAAAATTAGAATATAAGATATTAAGAGATAAATTTTTTATACAAATGTATAAAATATAATTACTTTATTAAAATAGGATTAATAATATATATAAAATTATTAATTCATCAAAAATTTGTCTTTTTATTTTTCAATATTATTACAATTGAACTATCAAAATCATTCTTAATTATTTTTATAGATCTTACAATATTAATATTTATTATTTTATATTTCATTTTATGATTATATATAATTAAGTATTTTATAAATTAATATTTAATAAATAATTTACATAAAATTAATTTTTTTATAAATATTAATTAAATCGTTTTTTAATTTCAAACAATTTGAATTAAAACGAACTAATTTAATAAATTCATTTAAAAAAAACAATTATTAAATAACTCAATGAAACAAAATAGTTTAAATTCAGAGAAAGTTTATATAAATGATATGTATTCATTAGAAAATGGAACAACAACAGCAGCATTAGATAATGATGAAATCTTAACAAGAATATATGAAGATAATTACGATAAATTTGAAAATATTTCAAAAATAATTAAATATACTCAAATTTTTATATATTCCTCAGGTTTTTTATTTTTTATTATTTTGATTATTAAACTTTCATCAAAGGGGAATTTTAATTGGTTATATTTATCATTTCCATTTTTTATCTTTTTATTAAGTATTATTATATTATTAAATTGTTTTCTTCATTTAAAAAATTTAATGGATAAAATTGAAAATAATTTAAATTCAAATAATTTTGGAACTATATTTACATTTATTATAGGTAATTTAATTGGATTATTCTTATCAATTTTTTTTATTATTTTAATGTTAAGATTAGATATGAAAATATTGGTTAATAATGATTTAAATTTAATTATGATTCCTTTGTATGTTTCTTTAGGATTGGGATTATTATTTTGTATATTTATTTCTCCTTCTTTTTTTTCAAATGGTTTATATTTTGAAATAATATTATATTTTATTGATTTAATTTCTTGTTTAATTTTTATTTGCTTAATATGTTTAAAATTCAACTCGAGTATTAATTTAAGTAAAAATAATAAATTAAAATATTTCCATTGTTTTATTATTTTTTATTTAGCAATTTTTTCACATTTAATTTATTCAATTTTTAAATGTCTTAATTATTTTTCAGATAAAATTAAAAATAATAACTTTATAAAAGAATTTAGTGATTTTTTTATGTTAAGTGGATTAGTATTTTTATTGTTGACAGGATTAATAACACAATTAAAATTGGATAATTATATTAATAATTCAAATCATTATATTCAAGCAATTTTATGTTTAATTTCATTTATACTTCTTTATGCTGATAATATTCAAAGTTTATTTAATAATGATGATATAGAAGAATAAATAAAGAAAAAAAAATATAATTTTTAAATTAAAATATATATAATTTGTAATTATTTTATTGAATCTTAATATTATAAAAAGTAAGTCTAAAATAATAGATTAATTATATAATTTTTTTAAAAAAAAATTCAATAAAAATTAATGTATTTTAATTTTTTATTTTTAATGTTTATTGATTAAATATAATGATACAAAAAATAAAATTATTCCAAATAGTTTTACCAATAATTAAAATATGATAATAACCTAAAACTTCGATTACAAATTACTTATATAATAAATCAATTAAAATATTAAAATAAATTAATTTTTCATATTAAATTTCATAGATTAATGTATGATAAAAAGTTGAATTATAATATAATTATCAATATTATTCTTGACTTAATAATAAGTTTTGATATTTATAATACGTTTTTTTATTTATAAATAATTGAAATTGAATCCCACATAAAAATTCATATTCCATTTTATTTAAATATGATAGTTTTACATCACATATCATAGCATAAAAGGAATTTAAAAATTTATTGTCTTCCATAAATTTTATATTAACCATAATACTTATAAATAATAATCTATGAATATTATATAAAGTTAAAATAATATTATTCTTTATACAAAATCTTTCCATTAATATTAAAGATGATATTAAAATTTCTTCTGAAACTTTAATATAATATGTAATTCTATATAAAAAATCTCCAATACTTAATTTTGGTATTTTTTGTATATTAAAAATATTATTTTTTTGTTTTTTTAAAAGAGCTTTATAATTCCCTTTTAATTTATTTTTTGAAATTATATGAAGTAAATTAATTGAAATTAAAGAATTTAATTTATGATTTAATTTTGTATTATCATCTATTAGATCTTCGTTTTTTGAATTTCTCTTCATTTCAACAAAATTTTCATTATTTGGTATATTTGATTTTGTATCATCAGTTATAGAACTCATATTATGAAAACAATTTTTTTTATTATATTTTTATAAAAAAATTTTTTAAATTACAGTTTTGTTTTTATATAATTATGTTTATATATAAATTATTATTATTTTATAATATATTTTTATGGTGAAATTAAATTAATATTAAATCATTATTTTTATTTTTCATCTTTAGATGATGAGATTGATTTCCAATTTTTACTAAGATTAGTTGATTTAAGCAATAATATTTTATGATTTTGTGAATTCTCCGTAAACGAATAATTCATTTTTTTTATTTTACTTATTTCATTTTCTAATTTATAGTTTTTATATTTAAAAAATTTAAGTCCTTTCTTTATCTTATTATTTTCTTTTATTATTTTTTTTAATATAATAATTGAATCATAATTAAATCCAGAATTTGGGGAATGATTTTTATTCACTTTTATTATATTTGAAAAATCATCTGATTTAAATTTATAATTCTTTTGTTTAAATTTTTCTAAATTTATTCTATTAAATTCATTTATTGTTTTTAATATTGAAAAATAATATTTTGTAATTTCTAATTTGTTATTAAAATAAATATTTTTGGAATTCATTTTTATATCTGAATTTTTAATTTTCCCAAAGTAATATTTCTTATTTCTCATTATTTTTATTTCTTTTTCAATCTTGCATAATTGTTGTTTTAAATTTGAAATTTCTGTATCTTTATTTAATAATTCTAATTGTAGATTATTTATTTCATTTTTATTATATCCTTTTTTTTCAATTGAATAACTAAAATTTTTATAAATTTTGGAATAATTATTTTTCATTGAACTTTTAATTGATGATTTTGAAGAATTTATTATTTGAGATTCTTTTTGTTTTAATTTTGATTCAAGAATATTTATTTGATTTTTTAATTCTTTATTTTTATTTAATTTTGGAACTTTAATTATTTCTTTATTCAACAAATTGTTGTCCTTTAAAATTTGAATAATTTCATAATTTGTATAATTAAATTGGGAAATAATTTGCTTTAAATCATTATAATCTTCATTTGAATGATTTAAATTTTTTTCTTTTAGATTATAATAATCTATCAAATTTTTATATATATTAATTTCTTTTTCATTTATATTGATTAAAAGATTTTTAAATTTTGATTGTTCTTTTAGAAATAAGTCAAATTTATTTTGAAGGTCAATGTTCCCTTTTGATAAATCATCTTTTAATTTTTCAATTTTATATAATATTTCACTATAATATTCAATACATTCATTTTTATAATTTTCTATATCATTTAAATTTTCTTCTTTTATTAAAGGTATTTTATTAAATTTATTTAATATTTGATCTTCAAAATTAAGAAATAGATTAATTTTTTCAATTAAATTATTTAATTCTTTCTCTTTTTTATCAATTGATAAAATATTTAAGACTTGTTCATAATTTTGATATATGAAATAAATTCTATATGATAATTCCTTTTCATAATCATTGGTAAAAATTTTAAAATCATATAATATAAATTCAAAATCATCAAAATTTATTTTTTCTGTATATTGACTCATATTATCTAATTTAATTTTTTCATTTTTGATAATATATTTTTCTTTTGGTTTAATCAAATTTCCTTGAATTAAAGAAAAAATTAATTTCTTGATATTTGTTTCATTATTTATTAAATTCAATATATTATTTATGTTATTTAAATTCTCTTTTTCATTTAAAATTATAACATTTAAACTTTCATTATTTTTAAAATGGTTTTGGTTAATTTCTTTTAATTGTTCATAATTTTCATTGATAATATCGTTAAATTTATATTTTGAGTTATTTGAAAATATTATAGTAGTATTATTATGATTAATTTTTAGATCTTTGTGATTATTTTGGAATATGTTAGGGATTATTAAATAACTTTTATTGCTATTGAATATTGTTTCCATTAAATTTTTATTTGAAATATTAAACAACTAAAAATAATATAAATTACATATTTATAAATTGAATTTATTATAATGTTTTAATATTATATATTAAAAATATATTTCCTAATTTAATTATTTACAATAATATTTATTGAAATAAAATAGTATTCAAAACACAATCATTAAAAAAATCTATATAACTAACTGCCTCACATGTCATTTTAACATAAATAATATAAAAAAAACCAATAAAAAATGAAGATATAAAAATAGAAATCATTAATAATAATTCATTAAAAATAATTGAATCTTTAATATTCTGGAAATCAATATTAAAATTAATAATATATCCCAAACTAATTTTCCTAATAATTCTAGAAATTTCATTATGAAAAATTAAAACATAATCATTATTAAGTCTTTCATAATTTGAAATTTCAGTTCTATTTAAATCATTGATAAAATCATTATAATTATTAATCATTAATTGAAAAATTGTTTCTTTTGCTGTTTTAAAACCTTTTGAATTTATATTTCCACCTATATTAATACATTCATCATATAGAGATGAATTATTTAAATCTTGTAAATAAAATAAAGAAGGAATATTAGAATTATTTTTATTTTCATATAAAAAAGACGAATAAAATTCACAAAAATTATCTGAATATAATTGGTTTTGAAAATGCTTTAAATTTTTCATATTTGCTCCAATATAAGTTATTTTATCTACATTTGATTTTATTTTTTGATAACAAATTATTAATAATTTATATATATTTATTTCATTATTTTGGAATAAATCTGATAACCCATTACATTCAAATAATGTTTTTTCCCAAATATTTTCAATTATTATTTCTTTATTATATAATATTGATAAATCATATAAAATAACAAATTCTGAAATAAAATTTAATTCTTCAAAAATATATGATTTAATATTAGTTATATTTTCAAGTTGATTTCTTATTATTTTTGAATAAAGAATTTGACCAGCTGAAACAATAAGAAAAATTATTGAAATAGGAATTAAACTAAGAAAAAACTTAAAATATATATTAGGTTTTTTAAGCAATTTATATCCATTTTGTTTAATATTATTTTCTTTTTTATCATTGTTAATGTTTTCTTTTTTTTTATTCTCTTCTCTTTTCTTTTTTCTTGGACTTTTTATTTTAACTAATTCTGGTTTATTTAAGAATTTTAAACTACTTTTTTGACTTCCATTAGTTCTATTTGAAGATTCATTTAAAGGAATATTAGATTTAGATAAAGTTGAATTATTTGATTGTTCAGTTTGATTTGTTGTAACTTGTTTATGTAATACTTTATTACTTCCTATACTATTTGAATTCATTAATAAATTAAAATTTAAAGGTGGATTTTTTTGATTTACTAAAATATTAGTTTTACTATTTATTGGAGTATTATTAAGGAGTTCATATTTTTTTTTTTCAGTTGAATTTATTTTTTCTAATAAAATTGTTTTATTTAAATTTATTTTAGAAATTCCTTGTCTTTTTTTATATTGATTTGTTGGTTCAATAGTAATTGATTGTTTATTTGATTCAATTATTCTTTTAATATTTGAAGAAAAACAAATTGATTCTTTTTTATTTTGGTTTTCCTGACTTTCTAATCCATTTATATCAGACAAATTGAACATAGTTTTTTTATCAAATTTACAATTTGAAATAAAAGGTCTTATTTTTATCATATTAATATTATCTATTTGTTCTGTTAATATTATTTTAAATATTTCTTCATCTTCATTATCATCTATAATTGTTAAGTTATTAAAAATTAGTAATGAATCTCCTTCTGAATAATTTTCCAAAAATGAAATTAATAATAATGTTTTTTTTGATAAATATTTATTAAAAAATCTTAATTGAAGATGACATATAAAATATTTTGAAAAAATATTTCTTGATTTATAAACAAAAATATAAAATTCAAAAATATAAAATAGTAAAAAGCAAACACAAATTATAAAAGTTAGTATTGTGAAAAAAAAATGCTCATTTAATTGTGTAACAATTCCATCTTCAAAAACATTATTCATTTCCTTTAATTGAAAAACTAAATTAAAATAAAAAACACCAATAACTTGTAAATAACAAGTAGAAATAGTATAATAATCAATAATAGTATAATTCGAATTATTCAATATTTCATTATTAAAATAATACTCACTATTATTATATATTAAAACAATACTAGAATGATTTGTTATTATTTGTAATACCAAATTTAAATGTAGAAAAATATTTACTGAAGCTTCAAAAACTTTATTACCATTTAAATCAACTAAAGAATAATTATATTCATTCAAAAAATTCATATCTTTTCCAAAATTTTTAAAATTTTGTATAATAAATCTAAAAAAAGTTTCTTTAAAAGATAAATAATCACTCATTCTTTGATTTAATTGTTCTTTATGAAATTCAAAACTATTATTAAATGTATTATTTATATATGAAGTTTGAATATTATTTGACTGAAATTGCATTAAAACTACTTTTAAAACTATTTGATGTATTGTTTGTCCTAACATTAAAAGATGATCATATGTTTGGAAGTATGAATTACATTCTTTAATTAAATCAATTTTATTAAAATAAAGAATAATAAAAGTTATAAAAAAAATAAGCTCAATAATTGTTGAATAATATTTAGAACAAAAATTTGTTTTTCTTATTTTTTTTTTTTTTTTGATTGGATTAGGATTTACATTAATTAAACTATTTTCATTATTATTAACTTTGTTTTTATTATCTTCATTGTTATTTAATTCTATATTTTCAGATTTTTCTTCACTTTTAATTTTAAAATATTTTTGTAAAATTAAATTACCTAATTTATTAATTTTAAAAATCTTTTGTTCAAAAGGGAAATTTATAAACATAGGTTCAATTTTATTAATATAATTTGTTTTATTAATATCTAAATCATTTGTAGTTTGATTTGAAGTTGATCTCTGAGAAAAAAAAGAATTTCTAGAATTACCACAATTAATTAAAGAATAATTAACAGATAATGGTGAAATATCTTCATAAATAGAAATAGAAAATAAATAATAAGTTCTAATTTTATTTTTTCCTTTATATAATTTTTTTTCTTTATAATTTACTTCAACATGAAACTTTAAATTTGAATTATCTATTGAATTTTTTAAATCATTTAAAGGTAAAATTATTTTTGAAAAAGGATCTTCTCCTATTTGACCAACTTCTCTTAAATAAATATCATTAATATTATCATAAACAGAAGATAAATTTTGAGTAAATTTTCCTTGAGAATTAAATTTTTCAAATTTAAATAAATCAGAAATATTAATAGTAAATTTACTTAAAATATCTGTATTTATAAAAAAAAAATCTTCAAATCCTCTACTTAAATTTTGAATTTTTCCTATTCTATTTGTAAATAAAAAACAAGCTCCATAATAATGATTTGTTTTAATTGAATTTATATTAATAGATTTACTTTCATTATTTTTATAATTATTTGTTAAATTTTTATTTATTATTAATTGTTCTTTTGTTTCGGTTATTTTTAAATAAAATTCTATTTTATTTTGACGAAAAATTGTACTTCCTGTCAAATTACATAAAATTACATATTTATCTTTATCTAATAAACAACAATTATTTAATTCAATTACATCTAATCCTTGTTCTAATGTTTTTGTAAAGTTATATATGTATGATTTAAAAAATGTTTTTGGGAAAATATGTTCAGGAGTTAAATTTTTAATTTCTAATTGTGAATATTGTAATTTGTGTATTAAATCAATTGAAATGTATTTTATTTTAAATATTATATCATTTTTAACTAATTCTACTGCTAAAATTAATACATAATAATTATTTGAATTTAAAAGTGTATATGATAATTGTTCTGAAAAAAAATTTTGTAATCCTTCCTCAATATTTTTTGGTATATCATTTCTGAAAAATTGATAAAATGTTGTAAATTTAAGATATGTATAATTTATATTGCATTTATAATTATTTAATATTACATTTGAATCTGATTTTAATGAATTATATTCTATATTAAATTTATTAATTTCTTTGTTAAAAATATTTAAATTTGAATATTCATCATTAAAGTTATTCATTAAACTCTTATAATCATATAGAAATTGTTTATATTTTTCTTCTAAATAAATTATTCTATCAAAACTTCTATAATTTCTTAAATATTTCTTAATTAATTTACTGTGTTCTTTTTTTTCTTCTGGAATTGTTATCATTTGAATTCTACCATTTGATTGATGTAATTCATTATTATATTGTCTTAAAATTTTTTCTTTTAAACATTCCATTTGTGATAAACAAATGAAGTTCTTTTTTATTTTTGGTTTTTCTTTTATTTTTTCTATAAGATAAATACATCTATAATAACTTTTTTTATATATGAAAAAATATATGATTATAAAAAAAATATGCTCTAATATATTTAAATCATTAAAAGACATTGATTCATAAAAATTAATTTCATAATCTAAAAAATCAGAAAGTAAAGGAAAATTTTTTTTAACACAATTATAATTGAATTTATCTTTTGTTACAATTGCTTGAATATAAAAATTCATTTGATTTATAAATTCTTGAGAATTATATATTTGACAATAATAGCATTTATCAATTTTTTTTTGGCATTTTGGGTTATGAATTCTCTTACTTATTATATCATTTAATTCAAATAAAATTTCTTTTAAAAAATAAGGTTGCTCTTGATAATATATATTATTTAAAAATTTTATCATTATTATATTAAAACTATTTGGATTAAGATGACTAAAATTCTTTATTTTTTTTTTCATATTTTTATTACCCATATACAAATGTAGTTCTGTTAATATTAAACCTAACATTAATTCTATTATTAATTTAAATATTATTATTGTCGGTTCTTTTTGAAGAATCTTTAAATCATTATCATAATCATATATAAAAATAAACTCAATAATACATGAAACAAAACAAATTGAAAAAAATAGAAAGATACTTTTATAAAAAGAAAAAGATGAATAATAAAGACTAAATGTAAAAAAATATCTAATATAATATAAACAAAGAATTGTTCTAATAATAATTTTCAGAATGACAAATACCTTAAATTTTATATGAAATTCAGCATGAACAAATCCTTGTATAATTGAAACTAAAAGAGAATAATAATCAACAGTACTTAAAGTATTAAGAACAGGAGATTTATTTCCAATAAATAAAGAATCATGAATAATAATTGAAGTTAAAAAAATTGTATTAATAAAAGAAAAAATAACAGAAATAGCAAAAATTACATTTATAATTATATATGATAATAAATCTTTTCTTGAACTAAAAATTATTTCAACATAAAAAGAATAAAAATATTGATTAAATGCATAATAAAAATAAAACTTTATATATACATAAATCAATATTTGTGTTTGATAATTATTATTGATATTTCCTTCTAAATCTACTTTTGAACGAAGAAAAAAAAATAAAACACTATTTATAATAAAAAATATAAAGCCAATTATTCCAATAAAATAATAAACTTTATTGTTATTTATATTAAATATTATTTCAGCAAATGTAAATTTTCTAATCCATTTTGAAACTCCTTTATTAAGACTTAAATCCCAATCATGAGTTATTGTAAAAAGAGGAATTAATTTTATTATAAGTATAATATAATAAATAGGCTTTGATGATGGACAAATTTTTTGAATTTTTAAAAGTATACAAATGTTTTTATTTAATTTTTGCATTTTTATTCAAATTAAAAAAAAATTTTATTCTATTGAACAAATATAATTAAATATTAAAAAAAAACCAAATTCTTAGATTATTTAATTAAAAATGCAATTATTTTTTTATATTATAATTTATGTGAGCTAAATGTAAAATTTTTTTGATTTGAATTAAAAAAATAGTATTTAAAAAATAGAATTTTTTTAATTAAATAATAATTGTTCAAAAAAAAAAAATAATTTACTCAATTATTAAAAATAACAAAATTCATAAAAATAAAAATTAAATTATTCATCTACTTTAACTTCTACTTTTTCTTCATCTTCAACATAAGCTTCAATTTGTTGTGTTTCTTCTTTATTTTCTTCTTCATTTTTTTCAATTTCACCTTCAGCATTTTCTTCATTATTTTCTTCCTTTTTTTCTTCAGCATTTTCTTCATTATTTTCTTCTTTTTTTTCTTCAGCATTTTCTTCATTATTTTCTTCCTTTTTTTCATCAGCATTTTCTTCATTTTTTTCAATTCCACCTTCATTTTTTTCTTCTTCATTTTCTTCTTTTTTTTCATCAGCATTTTCTTCATTTTTTTCTTCTTCATTTTCTTCCTTTTTTTCATCAGCTTTTTCTTTTTTTTTTTCTATTTCTTCTTCTTTTTTTTTTTTTTTTTTTTTTTTTTTTTTTTTTTTACAAAAGACACTTCCTTTTTTTTTTTTTACAAAACAAAAACAAGAAAAAAAAATATTTTTAGCAA
>JAEEGL014106941.1_pt1 | contig 11461 bp, 10 predicted proteins | sample 9134231 | NCBI WGS metagenome assembly JAEEGL01 (sample SAMN16246548, study PRJNA631951) | gut metagenome | biome: gut microbiome; feature: rumen; material: fiber-attached | host: Bos | place: Iran: Karaj | collected 2018-10
GCAGCGCGGATGGAAGCGGATCTGCTTCCTTACGTTGTCAACTGTCAGCTCAAGTCCCTTCTCGTAGCAGAAGATGCTCTTGTGCTCGGCGCCGTGGTACATGAAAGTGCGCTTTATGTCCTTCATCTGCGATACCGCGGCCATGTAGCCGACGAGTATCATAACCTTCATAATTCCGGTCAGCGCCGAACGGAGGAGACTGTATCCGTATCCGGCGCCCGTCATGCCGGGGAACAGCTTCGCAAGGAGCCCGTAGACGGCCTCGGGGATGACCTTGAACAGCAGAAGCGCCAGGGCCACGCCGAGCACGGCCGACAGGATCATCACGGCGGTCATGCCGCCGTTTTTCTTTTTTTCGGTCTCCGGAGTTTTTCCGGCGGCGTCCGCGGACTCCTTTGCGGCTGTAGCCGCTTCAGCTGATTTTCCTGCGGTTTCCGCAGTTTTCTCCGCGGCTTCAGCAGCTTGCTCTGCAGTTTCCGCAGCTTGCTCTGCAGTTTCCGCAGTTTTTTCTGCGGCTTCCGCAACTTGCTCAGCGGCTTCCGCAGCTTGCTCTGCAGTTTCCGCAGCTTGCTCTGCAGTTTCCGCAGTTTTTTCTGCGGCTTCCGCGGCTTCGGCAGGCGGGACTTCCGGCTTCGCGGCGGAAGGCTTCACACCTTCTTCTTCGTCCTCCGGCATCGCGATCTCGGCCGACCTCATCAGAGCCTTGTATCCGATTATCATCGAGCTCACAAAGGAGTACACCCCGCGAACTATCGGTATCCTGTTTATTTTTTTGCTTAGCGGGGCTGTCTCCTCCGTCTCGAGCATGATCCCGCCGTCGGGCTTGCGCACCGCGATCGACGAGCGCCCCGGCCCGCGCATCATGATCCCTTCGAGCAGCGCCTGCCCGCCTATCGACGTGCGCCTGCATACGGGAGCTCCGCCGTCCTTTTTCTCGGTCCCGGGTGCAGCGCCCGGCCCGTTCATTTCTTCCGCTTTTATTTCTCTGTTGTCTTCCATCGTCAGCTGAACATCCGTTCCGTATAATTATTTGAACTGTTTCTCCGGCTTAACTTATCAGGCGAATCGCCGTGTACGGGAAACGACCCGCGCCCGGCCTTCCGCCTGTCATATCCTCAACTATGCTCTACTGTCCTCCCGGCTTTCCCGCGGTTTCCGCGGAAGGATCAGTCAGAACCGCCGGACAGCTTCTGCAGCCGCACGTCCCGCCCGGTGAAGAGAAACGGCTTGTACTCGCCGAAGATACGGCTGACAATCCTGTCGGTATAGACTCTCCCGAGTTCGCGGTTGTTGAGGTTCGTCGTGATGATAACCGGCCGCCGCAGGTTGAGCCTGCGGTTTATGACCTCGTAGAGGCAGGCTACGGTGAACTGGTTCGAGATCTCGCTGCCGAGGTCGTCGATGACGAGCAGCTCGCAGTCGAAGTATCTGTCGGTCCCGTTTCCGCTCTCGGTGCCGCCGCTGCTCCCGAATCTGGCTTTCTCGAAATCCGAGAACATGCCGACCGCCCCGGTGTATACGGCGTCGAACCCGCGTTCGATCACCCGTCCGGTGACGGCCACGGCGAGATGCGTCTTGCCGAGCCCGGTATTGCCGAACAGCACGAGGTTCGGCGAGTCCTCTCCGAATTCCTCCGCGTATTTCCGGAGCTCGTCGCGGATCCTGCACATGTTGTCGTACGATCTTTTGTCCTCGCGGTAGTAGTCGGTGTCGAAGTTGTCGAACCTGCACCGTCTGATGAGTTCGGCGATCCCCGACGACTCGTAGCCGGCCATTATGAGCTCTCGGCGCATGCACGAACACATGCGGCCGTCTGTGTACCCCGAATCGGAGCAGATCGGGCAGGAATACCTGACATCCGAATAGTCGGAGGGGAATCCGTGTTCCCTGAGCATCCTGTCGCGCTCCGCCCGGAGCGACTGCACGTCGTTCTGAACTTCATCGAAGGTCTCACCGCTCTTTTTCAGCGCGATCTTCATTAGCCTGCTGCCGGTCAGATTCAGCTTCGCGTCGATCTGCGAAAGGCCGGGTATGACCCTCTGGAGCTCCGCCCTGCGGAGGTCGGCCTCATGTTCTGCCTCGAGGTGTTTTGTCTCGTATCTCAGCCTGACGGCCGCGAGATTGTCTCTGTTGAATGCCATCTTTCAGGTCCTTTGCTGCCTGCGGTCCCGAAGCCGGAGCTTCACTTTTTTCTTGTCTGTCTTTTCTGTCTGTCTGACGCGACGACGTTGCGTCCCTCGTCCGGAGTGTCGGGGACCGCGATCTCGGGCATGAGCTCGGCCGATCCGTACGACTTGAGCAGCGAGCGCTCGAAGAAGTCGTCGGAATCGAAACTCTTCCCGCCGAACGGGTCCGCCGCGGTCTTTGCTCCCGAACCGCTTCCCCTGCCGCCTCTTCGGTGTCCGCCCTTCGCGGCTTCGTCCTCGAGGTATTTTTCAACGTCGGCCGCTGTCTTCAGTCCAAGCGAGTACCATTTGTCCAGTATCGCGTTGGCGTAGGGGACAGACGGCTCTTTCGTCGTGTCGACCGTGATGTTGTACGCCATGGTAATAACGTCGATATCGTATCCGAAGCGGCCGCTCCAGGCGGAGAAGCATTTGCTCTCCTTCTCGGTCAGCTGTCTGTTCCGGTTGATCCCGAATAGCGCGCGGAGCTTAGTCTCGAGCGTCGCGGTCTTCGCGATCGCCATGAGGTATTCGTTGAGCGAATCGACGTCGCTGATGCCTCGCGAGCACAGTCCGGTGACCGACTGAACGAGATACCCCACCGACTGCTTTCCGATCGCCGCGCAGTGCGCCGCGACGAGCAGCATGTACTCCGGGTTCAGTCCGAAGTAGTTCATCACCGAGACGATGCGCATGTTGTCGGTCTGGCCGAAGATCCTGCCCAGCAGCTGCTGGCATTCGTCGAGCATCGAAGCGATCTGCGGATCGGCGTCGATGAGCTTCGCCACCTCCTCGGAGGTGTACGCTGGCGGCTGTGCGACGATCTTCCGGAACTCCGCCTGTTCCTTTTCGCGGCGCTTCGTCTCCGCGGGATCGAGTTCTTCGGCGGCGGTCTCGTTCCCGGCCTCGTCCTGATCCGGGATCATGATCCCGGCGCCGCGCCAGAATCCGAGCGATGACTCGACGGCCGCTTCGGAGAGGCCGCAGCGTTCGGCCAGGACGGCGGTCTCCGCAGACATGTCGGCAGCCAGCTCAAGCAGCACGATGATATCGTTTTTCCTGGCGCTGCGGAGTTTCGGCAGCGCCGAAGACGGTATCGACACGACACCGCTTCCGTAAAACAGTTTATCCATTTTCACTCACAGATTGATAATTCAGGTCTTCCGCCCGGTCACGCGGCGGTCTCAGTCGTAGGCCGAAGCGTTGACGTACAGGTCGGCGGACATGCCGTTCCTGTATCCGTATACGCCCTGCGCCGCGACCATGGCGGCGTTGTCGCCGCACAGACTCACGGGAGGGAGGAAAAGTTTAGCTCCGAGGCGTTCGCATTCGGTCGCGACCGCTGCGCGAAGGTGTCTGTTCGCCGCGACTCCGCCCGCGAGGACGAGGCTGCTGAAGCCCGAGACCGACAGCGCCTCGGCAATCTTCGACGATATCCCCGACGCCACGGCGGCGGTGAAATCGGAGGCGAAGAGCTCGGTATCGACGCTCTCTCCGCGCATCTGCGCCGAATGAAGATAATTCAGCGACGCGCTCTTGAGCCCGCTGAATGAGAAATCAAGGCCTTCGCGAAGAGCCGGCGAAGGAAGGTCGGAAATGCGCCGGGGCGCTTTTGACTTCTTTCTTCCCTTTCCTCTTCCGGCGGTTTCTTCACCGGAGATCATCTTTTCGTATTTAAGATCGCCCGCGAAGGCGAGCTCCTCCATCGCGGCTCCGGCGGGATAGGGCAGGCCCATCACCCTGCCGACCTTGTCGAAGGCTTCGCCGGCCGCGTCGTCGCGCGTCCCGCCTATCTCTCTGTAGGAGACGTACGAATCGACCGCGTAGAATGATGTGTGTCCTCCCGATACCACGAGCGATAGAAAAGGCGGCTCGGGCGGGTCGGGCATAAGATATGCCGCGGCGGTATGCGCGTGGATGTGGTTCACCGGGATGAGCGGCAGCGAATGAGCAAAGGCGAACGCCTTGGCGAAGTTGACGCCCACGAGAAGGGCCCCGATGAGCCCGGGGTGCGTCGTTACGGCGACTGCCGACAGTTCGTCCGGGGCCGTCCCCGCGGCCTCCAGAGCCCCGTAAACGGCGCCGGAGATGTTCTCCGCGTGCGCGCGTCCGGCGATCTCGGGGACCACTCCCCCGTAAAGTCTGTGTATCCCGATCTGGGACGATACTATATTCGAAAGTACGGCGAGCCCGCCCGCGGTCATATCAACGACCGCTGCAGAGGTGTCGTCGCACGACGATTCGATACCGAGTATCTTCATTGGCAGTCCTTCCCTCCGGAAGGCCCCTCCGTTAGATTTTTTACCATGACGAGCGCATCCTCGGTCGGATGAGAATACCCGTGCGGGACGGTCCCGGCGGGCAGGTATCCGAGCTTTGTGTACAGCGCTATCGCTGGCTTGTTAGACGGTCTGACGTCGAGAAAAGCGCGCTCCGCTCCGCGGGACTTTGCGAAGTCCCCGAGAAAGCGCATCACCGCCGCCGCATATCCGCGGCGCCGGTATTCCGGGCGCACCGCGATGTTCGTGATGTGCGCCTCGTCAGCCGCGTACTCCATGCCTCCGTAGGCGGCGACGGTCCCGCCGTCACGTATTACGGCCCCGACGGCGCTGCCTCCCCCGCAGAGATACCTGAGCGATTCTTCGCTCCAGGGATCCGAGAAGACATCGCGCTCGATCCGCGCGATCTCCGCGATGTCGGAGACAGTCATGAAGCCGACTTCGATCATGTCTTTTTCGTCAATGCTCATGCTGAAATGATCTTAAAAGGGCACGTTGAGAGGAAATATACGGCGAAGCCGTGAATTTCCAGGTCAATGACGCAGCATCGCTGCGTCACCGGCTGCACTCCGGAATTTGCGGCAAAGCCGCAGATTCCATTGTCAATGACGCAGCATCGCTGCGTCACCGGCTGCACTCCGGAATTTGCGGCAAAGCCGCAAATTCCATTGTCAATGACGCAGCAACGCTGCGTCATTGACTGTCCTCAGGATATACATACTCCTCGATATAGTCGTCAAAAAGCGTTCCGGCGTCGACGCCCGTACGGCCAGATTCGCACAGCAGCGTTCCGCCCTCGTACGAGACGAGATACAGCATGTAGTACAGGGCCGGGTATTTGGGCGACGAGAACATAAGGCGGTAGGTGTTCGAGTCGTAATTCGGAGACTTCGGCTCCGCATCCGCGTAATACGCGTCTATCACTTTCGATATGAACGCGGGGTCGGTTATCTCGGCGAACGAGATTATCACCTCGGAATTGTAGCAAATCAGCATGCTCTCGGCGCCGAATTCCTTAAGGTCGGGAAGTCTGTCGCCGCCCGAATACACGACGTCTCCGGTCTCGGAAACGAGCCATTCCTCGGGGGAGAGCCCCTCGATCGGGAAATAGTCGAGCGATACGTCGCCGTGCTTGAAAGTGGCGTAGACCTCTTCCGAGATCGCCTTCGGGAAGTAGCATCCTGATACGAATCTGTATGTGATGCCCTTCTTCGTGTCGGTAAGTCCGCCCTTCGAGAATTTCAGCCTGTTTCCGCATCCGCAGAACGGCATGAGAACGAGGAGGGCCAGCGCGAGCGCCGCCGCCCTGATCAGAGTCTTTTTACGGTCCATGATGTGTTTCCTCCGGTAGTTCGGCCGAGCGCCCCGTCAGTATCCGAATTTTCCGCTGAGCGAGTCGTCGTCGGCGACCCAGTCCGAGACGTCGATCTCGCGGAAGTTCTCTTTGTCGTCGCGGACGACCACCTTGGAGATGCCGGCGTTGATGACAAGCTTTTTGCACATCATGCAGCATGTCGTCCCAGGCATGACGTCTCCGGTGTCGGGAGAGGTGCAGCAGAGATAGAGCGTCGAGCCTATCATCAGGTCGTGATCGGCCGCGATGACGGCGTTGGCCTCGGCGTGCACCGACCTGCACATCTCATAGCGCTCCCCGCGCGGGATGCCGAGGTGCTCGCGGTAGCAGAACCCGAGGTCGGAGCAGTTCTTTCTCCCTCTGGGGGCTCCGTTGTAACCGGTGGATATGATAACGTCGTTCTTGACGATCAGCGCTCCGAAACGGCGGCGCAGGCATGTGCTGCGCTCGGAGACAGTCTCGGCTATGTCGAGATAGTAATTATCTTTTGAGACTCTTTCGATCAATGCTGTTTCCGCCTTTCGTCAGTTCGTTTCTTTTTTCCTGCGCAGCTCTTCCGCGTATCCGATCACGAGGTCCGAGAAAGCCTCTCCGACCTCGGGATGAGAGCATCCGAACACAAGGTTCGCCGTGAGGAACCCGAGCTTCGATCCGATGTCGTAGCGCCGTCCGTCGAACTCGAGCGCCGTGACGCCCTTCTCCCTGGCGTAGCGGGCGATGGCGTCGGTCAGCTGGATCTCGCCTCCGGCTCCGGGAGGGGTCTCCTTCAGTATCCCGAAGATCTCGGGCGTGAGGAGCACCCTGCCGAGGATCGAAAGATTCGTGAAGACCTGCTCCGGTCTCTGCGGCTTTTCGATCATGTCGTCGACGAAATACTCCCTGCCCTCGAAGCCGCCCGCTATCGGCTCGGCCTTGAGCGAGCAGTATTTCTTGATCTGTTCGGCGTCGACGCGCCCGACCCCGCATACCGGCCTGCCGTAGCGCATGTAGCTGTCGATCAGCTGCTTCGTGACGGGACATCTGTCCGAAGTAATTATGTCGTCACCGTAGAGGACGGCGAAGGGTTCGCCGCCGACGAAATTCTCGGCGCAAAGTATCGCGTGACCGAGCCCCAGCGCCTCCTTCTGACGAACGAAATATACTCTTATGCCGCCCGGAGCGGCGTCGGCGCGCAGGCCCGAAATCTTCTCAGCCCTGCCTTTCTTGACGAAGGCGGCCTCGTATTCGGGAGAATAGTCGAAATAGTCCTCTATGGCTTCCTTGCCGCGCCCCGTGATGATCAGCACGTCGGTTATCCCGCTGGCGGCGCATTCCTCAACGAGATAAGCCATTGCCGGCTTGTCGGCGATCGGCAGCATCTCCTTGGGGACGGCTCTGGCGATCGGCAGCATCCTGGTGCCGAGTCCGGCCGCCGGGATGACGGCCTTCCTTACTGGCGCGTATGTTTCATTTCTTCCGGTTTCCAACTGAAAAGCCCTCTCTTTTCTTGTCACAGGCAAAAGACACAGTCTCAAGTATACTTTTGCAGTATATCATCTTATTATACATTAAAATCGGGTGAAAAGCAAGTAAAAACGGAAAAGAACACAAAAAATGCGGGACTGAGGCGGGACGCCCCCGCACGGACAGAAAAAGCGGGGCCGCCGAAACCCGGAAGCAGGTTAACGGCAGTCCCGCGATATCGGGCGCAAGCCCTGTGCGGAGCTGGTAGTGGGATTCGAACCCACGACCTGTTGATTACGAATCAACTGCTCTACCAACTGAGCCATACCAGCAGAACGGGCGCCCCGCGGCGGCAGAGACATCGTCTTCGCCGCAACGGGAATATTATACAATAAGCGCCCGAAAAATGCAAGTTATTTTTTGGGAAAAGTCGAATAAATCCGGAGAAAGGGTCAGACCCGGCCTTCGAGCCCTTCGAACTGGGCAGAATAGAGGTCGAAATAGAAGCCGCGCGAACTCATAAGGGCGTCATGCGTCCCCTGTTCGATTATATGCCCGTCATTCATAACTAGTATGAGGTCGGCGTTCTTTATCGTTCCGAGCCTGTGAGCGACGATGAACGACGTCCTGCCCTTCATGAGTTTCGAGAAGGCGTCCTGGATCCTCATCTCCGTCATCGTGTCGATCGACGACGTCGCCTCGTCGAGAATGAGCAGCGGCGGCGGGCAGATCATAACTCTGGCAATGCACAGGAGCTGTCTCTCCCCGGCCGACAGCAGTGTCCCCGAATCGCCGAGCGGAGTGTCGTAGCCGCGCGGCAGACGGCCGATGAAAGAATCGGCGTGAGCAAGGCGGCACGCCTCGCGTATCTCTTCTTCGGTGACACCGGGACGGCCTAGAGTCAGGTTCTCTCTCACCGTTCCCGAAGACAGCCAGGTGTCCTGCAGCACCATCCCGAATGACGCCCTCACGCTTTCGACGCTCGAGCGGAGTATGCTCTTCTCCCCCACCCTGATATCGCCGGATGACGGAGAATAGAAGCGCATGAACAGGTTCACGAGCGTGGTCTTCCCGCAGCCGGTGGGGCCGACGATCGCCACTTTCATCCCGCGGCCGGCGGAGAAGCTTATATCCTCCATGAACGGCCGCCCTGTGTACGAGAAGGCGACTTTCTCGGCCTCGACTCTTCCCTTTCTGTCGCCGTCGGTGACGGCAGGTATGCCGGCAGGCTCCACGGGCTCCTCGGGGGCGTCGAGAAATTCGAATATCCTCTCCGCCGACGCCAGCGCGTTCTGCGCCTCCGCGAGCACGCCGGATAGGTCGTTGAACGGCTTGGCGTATTCCCTGGAGAAGGTGAGCAGGACGGTGAGCCCGGCCACTCCCAGCCTTCCCGACGCCGTCATCAGCCCCGCCGTCAGGGCGACGCCGACATAGACTATGCTGTTGACGAAACGTGTCACGGGGTTGGTGAGCGACGAGAAGAAGACAGCTGACGAGGCCGTCTTTCTGTATTCCTCGTTGATCTTCGCGAATTTTTCGTATCTGTCGTCCTCTTTCCCGAAGAGCTTAACTTCGAGCTTTCCGCTGACCGATTCCTCGATGACAGACGTCCCGTCGGCGGCGAGGGCGGCGCTCTTTTTGAAGAGCTTGAACGTCCTGCCCGATATGAACGACGCCACTAGCATCGAAAAAGGCGTCAGCACGACTACTACGGCCGCGACGACGGGGTCGATCACAGCCATGAACACGAGAGTCACCGCTATCCCCAGCACGCTCGAGTAGATCGAGACGATGCCGGTGAGCAGACCGTCGGACAGCCTGTCGGAGTCTGTGATCACGCGCGAGATGATGTCGCCCCTGCTGTGTCCGTCGATATATGAGACGGGCAGTCTCTGCAGCTTTCCGAAGGCGGAGGCGCGCATCTTCTTCACGATCGCTGTCCCGCAGCGCGTTCCGACGAACCGCAGGAGCAGATCCGACAGCGCCGATATCCCGATGAGCAGCGGCAGCGGCGCGAGTATGCCGAGGATCGCCGGGGTGTCGACATTTCCCTCGCCCGCGGCAAGGTCTATCGCATCGGCGATCTTCACCGGGATCATATGCGACAGCAGCGAGAACACCAGCGCGAGGACGAATCCGGCGATGAGCAGCCATCCGCTGCCGCCTGCGAACGACAGGAGCCTGCGGAGCACCCTGAGCCCCGCCCCGCGCTTCTTTTCCGCCGCGTTCCGGCCGTTTTGCGCGCACCTGATTTTTTTCTTCATTGAGCACCTCCTCCGTACTGGGACGCGTATATCTCGCGGTAGAGCGGACATGTCTCCATGAGTTCAGCGTGCGTTCCGTATCCCGCGCAGCTTCCGTTGTCGAGCACGAGTATCGCGTCGCAGTCCATGACCGACGAGGGCCGCTGGGTTATGATGATCCTGGCCGGACGTCCTCCGGCCGAGGCGATCCCGCGCCTGACTTCAAGGTCGGTCTTGTAGTCGAGCGCCGAAAAGGAGTCGTCGAGGACAAGGAGGTCGGGATTTCCCGAGAGCGCACGCGCTATCGTCAGCCTCTGCCGCTGACCGCCCGAGAAATTGCTCCCGTCGCGCTCGACGGCGGTGTCCTTTCCGTCGGGCCCCGCGGCGACGAACGAGTATGCCGAAGCAGTTCGGAGGGCGCTGTCTATATCGCCGTCGCCGGAGGCTCCGCCCCATGAGACATTCTCCGCGACGCTCCCGCAGAACAGCTTCGCCTTCTGCGGTACGTATCCGATCCGTTTTCTGATCCTTCCGGCGTTTCCGGGGCCGTATTCCTCGCCGAACACTCTGATCCTCCCCGAAGTCTGCCTGTATATCCCGGGCACGAGCAGCGCGAGCGTAGATTTGCCCGACCCCGTGCCTCCGATGACGCCGAGACTGCCTCCCGCCGGGAGTCTGAACGAGATCGAGCTCAGGGCGTCGCCCGACGCTCCGGGATACCTGAACGACACGCCCTCGAATTCGACCGCGTACGGCCGGTCCGCCGCTGAAGGAGACCCGGCCGTCTCTTTTGACTCCGCTCTTATGCTGTCGGAGAGTTCGATGATCTCCCTTACCCTGTCGGCGGATGCCGAGGTGCGCGTCAGCGTGATGATCAGGCTCGCGAGTTTCACGAGCTCGGTCAGTATCTGTGCCATGTAGTTGTAGAGGGCCACGACGGTCCCCTGCGAGATCCTGCCGAAGTCCACTCCGGCCGCTCCCGAGCGTACGATGAGTATGACGGCGAAATTGACTATGACGAAAGTCAGGGGATTGAGGAGCGACGTCACCCTGCCCGCCAGTATCACGGCGCGCGACGCGGCCTCGTTTTCGGCCGAAAACGCTTCATTCTGCCGCTTTTCCGCCGAAAACGCCCTTATGACGCGGACACCGGTGATGTTGTCCGATGTCCGCACGGTCAGCGTCTCGACCTTCTCTCCCGCCTTCTTCTGGAGCGGGTTCCCGACGAGCATCACGGCGAAGACCACGGCCGCGAGAACGGGGACCGCCGCGATGAAAATGACCGACGACTCAGGGTCCCGGACCGAGGCCATGATGACCGATCCGAACACGATGAACGGCGAGCGGAGCAGCAGCCGCAGCCCCAGATTGACGCCGTTCTGTATCCTGTCTATATCCGACGTGAGCCTCGCAAGTATCCTAGAATTGCCGAAACTGTCGGCGTCGGGCACCGGCAGTTCAAGCACTCTGCGGAAGACGTCCGCCCGCAGGCCGGTCGAAAAGCCGACAGCCGCGCGCGACGAAAGATACTGCGAGAATACCGATAAAAGCATGCCGGCAAGGCCGAAAAGAGCCATATACAAGCAGTTCAGCAAAATGACTCTTTTTGCGGACGGTCCTGTGCCGGCATCGATGATATTCGCCACAAAAAGCGGTATGCAGAGCTCGAGCAGCGCCTCCGCCAGTTTGAGGAAGGGCGCCGCAAGAGCCTCTTTTTTGTATTTTCCTATATAATTTACAAGAGATTTCAAATCCGGAACCAGCCTTGTATGAGATCGGTCGGTGCTTTTCAGAACTGAAGGCCCGCGGGCTTTATCCTTCTATACTTGCGCCAGTCGATATCGCCGCGTCCGAGGGCGATGATGAGAGCCTCGGCCGTGCCGAGATTCGTCGCGTAGGGGATGTTGTTGTAGTCGCACAGACGCAGGCACTCGTTCAGCGAGATGTCGTCGAGCACCGACGGAGAAGTCTCGCGGA
>JAEEGL014916761.1_pt1 | contig 11461 bp, 8 predicted proteins | sample 9134231 | NCBI WGS metagenome assembly JAEEGL01 (sample SAMN16246548, study PRJNA631951) | gut metagenome | biome: gut microbiome; feature: rumen; material: fiber-attached | host: Bos | place: Iran: Karaj | collected 2018-10
AGTACGATCTTGACGAAGAGCTTTCGGGCCTTGAGGAGACTCCGGCAGAGGAGGAGCTTCCGGCGGAGGCAGCCCCTGCAGAAGTGCCTGCGGCGGAAGAGCCTGAGGCGAATGAGGAACATCCGATAGAAGAGCAGTCTCCGGAAGAGGAGAAGCCTCTGGAAGTTACCCAGCAGTTCGATCCCTCCGCGGCTGAAGACGCCGGGAAAGAGGATCAGGACTCCGACGAAGAGGAAGAGGTGCCCTCCAAGCACATCTTCCTTAAGATAGTTATTGCGATCCTTATAGTCTGCGCGGTATTCGAGCTTGCCGTATTAGGCTTCTCGAAGCTGGCTCCGGACGCCGGGGCTACGCAGGCCCTTATTCAGATAGAAGAAGCCATAAGGGCAGCGCTCGCGTCCGCGGTCGAGGCGGTCAAGGGCCTGTTCGGAGGAAGGTAGGGCAGAATGGAAAATACTGAAAATACCAAAGTAGAAAAGACCAAAAAGCCGGTGGACCCCGCGAAGAAGAAAAGGCGCATCATAATAATCGCCGCAGTAATAATCGCGCTGATAGTGATAATCCTAAGCTGCGCAGACTTCATCACGGATCTGATATGGTTCGGGGAGGTGGGGTACATCTCGGTCTTCCTTACCGAGATAGTCACCAAGCTCAAGATAGGCGTGCCCGCGGTGGTGATATTCACCGTGATAGGCATATTCGTCCTGAGCGCTCTTAAGAACAACTTCCTCAAGAAGAACGAATTCAAGATAGAGGACGAGGCCGACAAGAAGGCCGTAAGGCGCATAAGGAACGTGCTGGCCGTTATACTGGCGATCTTCCTTTCGGTGATCCTGGTGTCCAAGCTGTGGTTCCAGATGCTGGAGTTCTTCAATTACAGCAGCTTCGGCATCAAGGATCCGCTGTTCGGGAACGACGTGGGCTTCTACATGTTCCGCTACAACTTCCTTAAGGGACTGGCGGACAGCGCCCTGCTGGTGATAATCGCCTTCCTTGTGGTTACCGTTCTGTTCCATTCCCTGCTGGTTGGAATAGCCAGCCCGGAGCGTCATCAGGAGCAGTCTTCCGAGACGCAGCAGAACTTCGAGTTTGACCCCAACGACCCGCTCGGCTCCATATTCAAGGGCTTCGGAAACAAGGCGGACCAGATGAGGGAGAGGACGGCAAAGAGCACCTTTGTGCTTAAGGCCAAGGCGGTGCTGAACGTTGCGCTCAAGGAGATAGTTGTCCTGGGCGTGCTGCTCTTCCTGGCGCTTGCGGCCAAGCTCTATCTTGGCAGATTCGGCCTGCTCTACGGAGGCACCGGAGTCGCCTACGGCGCGGGTTACACGGACGTGACAGTCACTCTGAATGTCTACAGGATACTGATAGTCCTTGCCATAGTGGAAGCAGTCCTGCTTGTGATAGCCGCCACTAAGAAGAAGGTCCTCCTGGCCTTTGCGGTACCGGTGCTGATGATAGTCATCTCCCTGGTGGGCACAGGCGCGGCCAGGCTGGTCCAGACCATAGTCGTAGAGCCTAACGAGCTCAACAAGGAGAGCAAGTACCTGCAGAACAACCTCACGTACACGCGCCTTGCCTACGACCTTGAGGACATAACCGATGAGGTGTTCGACCCCCAGGCGGATCTTGACATAGTCGACGTGCTCCGCAACATGGGCACGCTGTCCAACCTCAGGATCAACGACTTCGCTCCCACGAAGCAGTTCTACTCCCAGACCCAGACCATAAGAAGGTACTATTCCTTTAACGACGTAGACGTAGACCGCTACAACATAAACGACGAATACACCCAGGTGTTCCTGTCGGCCAGAGAGATCGATTCCAACAACGTGGACGATTCCTGGCTCATAAGGCACCTGAAGTATACCCACGGCTACGGCCTGACGCTCTCCAGGGTAGACCGCATCACAAGCAGCGGCCAGCCCGAGATGCTCATCCAGAACATCCCGCCCGTATCCCAGATCCCTGAGGTCAAGATAACAAGGCCGGAGATCTACTACGGAGAGATGAACAGCGATTACATAATCGTCAAGACCGGTGAGACCGAGTTCGACTACCCGTCCGGAGACTCCAACGTGTACACCACCTATGAGGGCACCGGCGGAATAAAGCTCGGGCTTGCCAACCGCATCCTGTTCTCCATAAGGGAGAAGAGCCTTAAGATGCTGGTCTCCACCAACATCACGAGCGAGTCCAGGATAATGATATACCGCAACATCATGAAGAGGGTCCAGAAGATAGCTCCGTTCCTCACCTACGACGACGATCCCTACGTGGTGACCGTGGACGGGAAGATCTACTGGATAGTTGACGCCTACACCCAGAGCACTCTCTATCCGTACTCAGAGCCCTACGACAAGATGTACAAGACCAACTACGTCCGCAACTCGGTAAAGATCATAATCGATGCCTACAACGGAGACGTTAACTTCTACATCTGCGATCCCGAGGATCCGATGATCCAGACGCTCGCCAAGATCTACCCCAAGCTCTTCAAGGGAATGGAGCAGATGCCCGAGAGCTTCAAGGCCCACCTGCAGTACCCCAACGCGATGTTCAACATCCAGGCGGGAGTATACGCAAGGTATCACATGACGGACGTTGCGGTGTTCTACCAGAACGAGGACGCCTGGCAGATCTCCAAGAACATCTATGATCAGTCAGAGACCACGATGACCGCCAACTTCTTCATAATGAAGCTGCCCGGTGAGAAGGACACCGAATTCGTAAGCAACGTCTCCTACACGCCCGCAGGCAAGAACAACCTCACCGGTATACTGGTGGCGCGTTCCGACGGAGAGCACTACGGCGACATAATGCTGTACCAGATGCCCAAGGGCAAGCTGATATACGGACCTCTCCAGGTGGAATCCAAGATAGACCAGGATCCGGAGATATCCAAGGAGTTCTCGCTGTGGAACGGAAGCGGTTCCAAGTACTCCAGAGGAGAGATGTTCGTAATACCTATCGAGGATTCGCTGCTCTACGTTGAGCCGGTATATCTGGAGGCATCCACCGCCAGCCTTCCGGAGGTGAAGAGGGTGATCGTATTCTACAACGAGAAGCTCGCTTACGCCGCCACGCTGGCCGAGGCTCTGGACATGCTGTTCGGCAAGGGCGCTGGAGATCCGCTGCTCACTCCTTACCCGATAATCACCGGCATGGAGATGGCGGACGAGATCGAGAGGAGAGGGCAGGAGCCCGAACCCGGTCCGGAACCGGTAGGCCCGGACGACCCGGGCGAGCACACCATCGAGGAGCTCGTCGCCATGGCTCAGGAGGCCTACGACAAGGCTCAGGAGGCTCTTAAGAACCTCGACTGGGCAGGCTACGGCCAGTACATGCAGCAGCTCTCCGACATATTGACGCAGCTGGCAGGACCGCAGAGCACGGAAGGAGAGACCAATGAGTAGGCAGCTTCTGTACTGCATCCCTCCGGAAAAACACGATGAAGAAAGTCTTAAAGCTATCCTCGGGGAACACCCCGAGGTAGCTTTTGTTTCGCTCGTCGGGGTAGACATCAACGGAAACGATACCGACGAGAAGATACCTGTACGCCTTTTCCTGCACGATATCAAGAGCTTCCTTGCGGGAGGCGTCCAGACGGACGGCTCCTCAGTGCAGCTTCCACTGATAGCGGACATAGCCAACGCCAAGGTGACCTTCGTTCCGGACACCACCGTCAACTGGTACGTGGACCACAACCTGGACGCGTACGCGGACGACAGGGGCGGTTCCATGCCGCTGGGCACTCTGCGCATACCGGCTACGCTGATGCACAACGAGACCCTTGAGGTGGGCTCGAGGGCCATACTCAAGAACGCGCTGGACTGCTTTAAGAGAGAGGTAAAAAGGCTTATAGAGCAGCACCCCTACGTGCTGGAATATCTGCCCATAGAAAGCGCGGACGACATAGCCGATATCGACCTTACCGCCGCCACCGAGATGGAGTTCTACGTGATGACGCCGCACGAGGTGGCGGATAAGGAGAGGCTGCACACCTCCCAGGAGCTCAAGGAGCAGTACTGGAAGCGCACGGTGGGCCCGGTCCGCACCGCCATGGAGCAGACTCTGCTGCTCCTGGACAAGTACGGCTTCGGCGTGGAGATGGGCCACAAGGAGGTCGGCGGGGTAAATCCCGAGATGACCGAAGGCGGAGACTACCAGCACATAATGGAGCAGCTGGAGATAGACTGGCGCTTTGCCGAGCCCATGCAGGCCGCGGACAACGATTTCGTCATACGCTACTTCATAAAGGACGTGTTCAGGCAGTACGGCCTGGACGTCACCTTCATGGCAAAGCCCGTGGAGGGCGTGGCGGGCTCCGGAAAGCATACGCATCTGGGCGCTTCCGCCAAGCTGAAGGACGGCAGGCTGGTGAGCCTTTTCGCCGCAGCCGATCCTCTGAGCGCGTACTTAAGCCCCATAGGCTTCGGCGCTCTGATGGGCCTTCTTAAGAACTACGAGATAATTAACCCGATAGCAAACCCCACCACGGACGCCATAAACAGGCTAAAGCCGGGCTATGAGGCTCCGGTGAGCATAGTCACGAGCCTTGGGCCGGACGTGCTTACGCCCTCCAGGAACAGGAGCGTTCTGGCATGCGTTATCAGGAACCCCGAAAAACCCATAGCCACAAGGTTCGAGCTCCGCTCCCCCAATCCCAAGAGCAACACCTACATGGTGCTGGCCGCCTGCATGATGGCCATGCTGGACGGCATCAAGGCCGTGCTTGAGGCAGGAAAGGGGCCGGACGAGCTCCTGGCCTCACTTTCCAAGGGCTCGGAGGACGAGGACTTCTACCTTGAGACCGGGCGCGTATACCGCACGGAGCAGAACATATTCGAGGACTATACCAAGGAAGAAAGAGACAGGCTCTTCGGCAGGACTCCCGCAACGGCCTGGGAGAATATCCACGCGCTGGATGTGTTCCCGGAAAAGGTGAAGGTGCTGGAGAATGACATGGTGTTCTCGGCTCTGGACCTGGCGTCCTTTAAGGCCGCCGCTCTGGACAGCTGGGTGATGGAGCTCCACGACCGCATAGTCCCGGAGCTCAGGGACAGGGTCCGCAGGTGCAAAAAGAGGCACTCGGATTCCGACTGCACGGATCTTGACGCCGCAAGGTACAGCGCCATAAAGATAATGCAGGAGGAGATAGCGCGCGACAGCTCGGATTCCCCGTCTCTTCTTACGAGGCTCTCCAGGGCCCTTGAGGACAAGGACTACCAGACTGCTTCGGATCTGCAGCTGCAGACCGTGGAAAGGGTACAGGCTCTTGAGGCCGTGTACGCCGAATACTGCAGGAATATAATGTAACTGACTGCCGGGAGGCTTTGATGCTTGCATTTATAAGCGGCGCCGGCCGCGGGATAGGCGCAGCCTGCGCTCTGGCTCTTGCCAGGGAGGGCTGCGACATAATAATAAACTTTAAGAGCGACAGGGCTGCCGCTGAAAGGACGGAGTCCCGCATCGGCGTGCTGGGAAGAAAGACCTGGCTGTGTCAGTTCGACGTCTCCGACCCCGACGCCGTGCGCAGGGGCTGCGAGAGGATAATAAAGGACATAGGCGTTCCGGACATCCTTGTAAACAACGCGGGCGTAAGCATCAGCGGGCTGGTCCAGGACATGACCGACAGCGACTGGGACGTTCTCATGGGCGCCAATCTCAGGGGCATGTTCAACCTGTGCAGGGAGCTGGTCCCCGGCATGGTGGAACGCAAGAGCGGATGCATAGTCAACATCTCCTCCATGTGGGGGCAGACAGGTGCGTCCTTCGAGTCCGTGTATTCCGCAAGCAAGGGCGGGGTGGACGCCTTCACCAAGGCTCTTGCCAAGGAGCTCGGGCCGTCCGGCATACGCGTCAACGCGGTCTCCCCTGGCTGCATACTTACCGACATGTGCGCTGAGTACTCCGAGGAGGACCTTAAGGCTCTTGCGGAGCAGACCGCCCTCGGGCGCAACGGCACCCCTGAAGACATAGCCAACGCGGTGGCGTTTCTGGCATCAAAAAAAGCCGCCTTCATTACCGGTCAGATACTCGGTGTGAACGGCGGCATGGTAATTTAATATTCTGTCCTCTATGTAGTTCCCTTGAAGATGTACTGCTCTCCCAGGAACTCGGTGATGGCCTTGAGCGCCTCCTGAGCCCTCTGGACTCTGTTAGTGTGCTTCAGCATCGGGTTGCTTGCAAGATCGTCCAGCAGCGGGATTATCGCGAACTTGTACGGTGTTCCGTGGAGGTCGTCCCTGTCCACGTAGGTGGGGATGCAGCTGATGTCCGTGTAGGTGACCTCTCCGGTCTGTCTGTTGTACACCAGATCCACGTTGGCTATCATTCCGCGCTCGGTCCAGCGCGCGGCTCTGCTCTCCGCGGCGCTTCCTCCACGCAGGGTCTCATACCTCTGGTTGGAGATGAAGTTGCCCATGGAGTAGAACACCGGGACCGTCTTGGTCCAGCTGGTGGGCTTTGGTTCGGGCTCGGGCTGAGGTTCGGGTTCCGGCTCCGGCTGAGGCTCGGGCTGAGGCTCTTCCTTTATAAGTCCGAAGAACTTTCTGAGCCTTATTATCCAGCTCTCTGTTTCCTCTTCTTTTACAGGCTCGGGCTGCGGTTCGGGCTCAACGGCCGGTTCCGGTTCAGGCTCGGCCGGGTAGGGGACCTCCACCTCTATTACGTCTATGGCCTGCATTATGTGCGGGTGGGATGCGAATATCATGTCCGCCCCGGCCTCCGCGCAGAGCCTTGCCAGCTCCTTGTCCGCGTTGTCCGGAGTGCTCTTGTACTCGGTGCCCCAGTGGAAGTAGCAGATCACCAGCTCCGCGCCGTTGTCCTTGCACCACTGTATCTCGTTGAGTATGTTGTTCAGGTGCTCCTTGTATATGTGCCCGTTGTCGTAGCGGAAGCAGTTGATGTAGTCAGGCGCGTCCGCGGCCATGGTGGAGCCGTTCATGGTCCTGTGGCCGTTTACTATGCGGGTCTCGTAACCGAAGGAAACTATGCCCACCTTTACGCCCTTGACGTCGACTATCGCGGAGCGGTCCTCGGAGGTCTCGGCGCGCGCGCCTACCACGGCGTCAAAGCCGTTCTCCCTGAGCACCTTAACGGTGTTCCTGGCTCCCGCCACGCCTGTGTCCAGCATGTGGTTGTTTGCGAACAGGGCAACGTTGATGCCTGCCGCGCGGGAATCCGTCGCAAGAGCCTCGGGCGAATTGAAGCGCGGGAAGCTGGAATACTTTGTAGATCCGCTGAAGGTGGTCTCGAAGTTTCCGAGAGTCATGTCGGCGTTCTTGAGATATTTCTCCACGTACACGTAGGTGTCAGCGAAGCTGTAGCTGCCGTCAGACTGTTTCGCGGCTATGTAGTTCCTCTCGTGCGCCATTATGTCTCCCACGCAGCGGAACCTTAAGGAAAATTCCGTCTGCACGGGGGGCTCGGACACGGTGTTCTCCGGCGGATCGACGGTGTTGGTGTTTTCAGCCGGTTTTCCCGGCAGGGGCCAGAAAAGAAGCCCTGCCAGTACTACCGCGCACAGCACGAACAGGGAAAGGATGAACCTTCCCCATTTGATCCTTACTTTCTTCTTTCTTCTTGAAGATCTCATGATCCTGGCGGCCTGGTGCCGCGCTCCTTCTTTAGTTTATTGCCTCTACTGCGGATACGCCGTCCGGGAACTGTTCCTTGAGTATGGACTCGATCCCGCCCTTAACGGTGGCCTGAGCGTGCGGGCAGCCCGCGCAGTGTCCCTGGAGCCTTACGAAGACTATCTTGTCGTCGTCGCTGTAATCCACGAACTCCACGTCTCCGCCGTCCCTCTGGAGGAAGGGCCTGATCTGCTCAAGTACTCCTATGATCTGTTCTTTCATTTCGTTTCTCCTTTATTTGCTGCTGCCGGGAAGCACCGAGGCTATAGGAGCCTCCACGCTTCCTGTGATGGATTCTATCAATATGCTCTTGATCGGGTCTCCGCTCGGGCTCATCGTTATGGTGCCCGTAGCTCCGGAGAGCCCGTTGATAGCGTAAAGCGAGCTCAGTATCGCGGCTCTGTCTTCCGCGCTCTCGGCCTCCCTTATGGCCGCCAGCGCAAGCAGGTAGGCGTCAAATCCCAGCGCAGTGGCGTAGGACGGAGTCTCGTCCCTTCCGTACTGCTCCCTGTAGGACCTGAGGAAGGTCGGTGTTATGGGGGAGAGCGTCTCGTACGGATCGTAATCTATGGTGTAATACGAGTTCTGTATGCCGGACTTTGCCCAGAGGCTGCTGCCCACCCATTCGAAGGAAAATCCCAGGACCTGCGTCTGATCGATAAGGCCCTTTGCCAGCTCCGGATCCGAGGGGAAGTATATCGCCTTTGCCCCGGATGCCTCTATCTCCTCAAAGAGCTCGTCATAGTTCTCGCCTTCCGCGAAAGTTATGGCGTACAGGGACGGGGTCTCAGCGCCCTCGTACTTTGAGAAGGCGGATACGAAGGTCTCCGCTCTCATCCTTGAGATGTCGTTTCCTGCCTGGTAGAGCGCGCAGGCGTTCTTTATTTCCAGGTTCATCGCAAGGAACTCGGCCGCACCCAGCGCCTCGAAGCTGTCCACCGGGGAGATCCTTGCGTAGTTGGCGTTGGTGCTGGTTATCAGCGGGTTGGTGCAGGTGATGGCTATAGCCGGTATCCCCGCCTCCTCGAAAATGTCTCCCGCAGCCACGGTGACTGTGTTTCCGTAGCTTCCGAGCACCAGCTTTATGGTCTCGTCCTTGCAGATCTCCTGCGCAAGCTCCTTTGCGGTATCCGGGTCCGACTTGTTGTCGAAATACACCAGCTCCACAGTGGAGTCCAGGACGGTGGGGAAGAGCTTCTTTGCCAGTTCTATCCCGGCTATCTCGTCCTTTGCCGCGGAGGCGTATTCCCCGTTCAGGGGCTCAAAGACAGCTATCCTTATGAGCTTGTCTTCCTGAGGCTTTTTGTGTATGAACGCGTTGTAGAAATTGTCCCACGCCGTGCATGCCGAAAGCCCGCACAGCACAAGCGTGAGGGTCAGCAGACAGCATATCGTTCTTAAAAGCGTTTTATTCATATTATATTATTCTACCATCAAGTACCGTCTGCCGCAAGGCTCGGATATAGGACGGGTCGGATCCGCAGCACGCACCCAGGTAGCTTACATGAGGAAGAGACGGCTCGACGGCCTTCGCGAAGTCCTCCGGTCCCAGATCCGCGGTGTTGGGCTTAAGCAGCAGCGGAATGTCCGTCTTCTGCGCGAACTCCTCTATGACGGGCTGCGCGTCCAGCGGTCCGAAGGAGCAGTTGAGGCCTACGGCAGCAAGGCCGAGGCCGCCCACGCCTTCCAGTATCTCGTTTATGCCTGTTCCGAAGAAGGTCCTGTTGTTCTTTGCAAAGCTCAGGGAGCACATCAGGGGAAGGCCGGTCTCCGCAGCCTCTTCGGCCGCTATGGTAAGGGATCTTCCGTCCATGAAGGTCTCCAGGACAATAAGATCCGCTCCGGCGGCTGCGCCTCTTCTGCACATCTTCCTGAAGTATTCCCTGTACTGCTCTTCACTTACTCCGCCGAAAGGCTCCAGGGCCTCCATGAGGGGGCCGAAGTCCAGGGCCACCTTCGTGCAGAAGCCTCTTGCGGCATCCTTTGCTATGGAGACGCCCGCGTCTATGATCTCCTCGAAATCGCAGCCTTCCGCCTCCGCCGCAGGCGGGTTGGCGCAGAAGGTGTTGGAGTATATTATCTCCGAGCCTGCCGCCAGGTATTCCAGCGCAAGCCTTTCGACGAGCCGCGGCGCGGTGATGTTGTATCTCCACACCGGCATCTTTTCTATCCCTTCGGCAGCGGCCATGTTCCAGAGCATGGTGCCGGAGGCTCCGTCGAGAAGAGTTATCTTTTTCATGGCAGTTCTCCGTTTCCTGTAAGAGCTGTTTTCAGCCGCTTCTTCCGCAGCGTTACGGTATTATAGCATAAAATAATGAAGATTTCGCGTAGCGCATAAAAATTGCTTTCTAAATATATACATGTAAAAGCGGGCTTTACTTTTTTGTCAACTTATAGTAAAGTTAACAGTTGATGAAATTATCATTTTTACACCACAATTTTTATTAAAGGAGAAGCGATGGGTCTTTCCAGGCACCTTAAAGGGGTGCATGTAAAACACAGCAAGAACACCGCGGGGATGCCTATCATCCCCATGCCTGTGCCGGAGAAGGTCTACATACCTATGTCACAGCATATCGGTGCGCCCTGCTCGCCTGTGGTAAAGGTCGGAGACACTGTAAAGGTCGGACAGCTTATCGGTGATTCCGACCAGCGCATCAGCGCGCCCATATACAGCAGCGTGTCCGGCACTGTAGAGGCGATAACGCAGGGAATGACGCAGTTCGGCAAAGTCGATACCAGCGTCGTGATCAAGTCCGACGGCAAGCAGGAGCTGCTCGACACAGTCCTCCCGCCGGAGATAGGCAGCCTTGAGGATTTCATCAAGGCAGTAAGGTGCTCGGGCATAGTAGGCCTCGGCGGCGCGGGCTTCCCGGTGTCGGCCAAGCTCAACATCAAGCCGGGCGACGCGGACGTGCTCGTGATAAACGGCGCCGAGTGCGAGCCGTATATTACGGTGGACCACGCCGTGATGCTCAACTACACTCAGGACATCATAGACGGCATACGCGCCGTCATGAAATGGCTTGAGATACCTCAGTGCTACATCGGCATCGAGAGCAACAAGCCGGACGCCATAGCCAGGTTCAACGAGCTTCTGGCGGGAGACAGTTCCATCAAGGTGCACACTTTAAGGCAGATCTACCCGCAGGGCGCGGAGAGGGTAATAATCTACGAGACCACCGGAAGGGTAGTCTCCTACGGCATGATCCCCTGGAACGCGGGCTGCATAGTCATGAACGTAACGTCCGTTATGAAGCTCCAGCATTTCCTCAGGACCGGTCTTCCGATGGTGTCCAGGTGCATGACGGTGGACGGCAACGTGGTCCTGCATCCGCAGAACGTGGACGTGCCCATCGGCACTCCGGTAAGCGACGTGCTGGAATTCTGCGGTCTTAAGGAGGATCCGAAGAAGATACTCCTCGGCGGACCGATGATGGGCCGGGCCATCCCGAGAGATGACTTCGGCATAGTAAAGGCCAACAACGCCATACTCTGCTTCAACGAGGCCTTCGCTCAGCAGAGGAAGGAGACGGCGTGCATCAACTGCGGGCGCTGCGTAGCGGGCTGTCCGATGGGACTGATGCCTGCAAAGATCTCCAGGGCGTTCAAGGATAAGGACATCGAGGCTCTTAAGGAGCTCAACGTCCTCTACTGCATGGACTGCGGAAGCTGCAGCTATTCCTGCCCCGCAAGAAAGCAGCTCAACTTTGAGATAAAGCAGGCGAAGGCGCTGGTAATGGAGGCTAAGAAGTAATGGCAGACAGACATACTGATCTAATCGTTGCGTCCGCGCCTCACGTAGTGGCGCCCGCGGATAC
>JAEEGL015047087.1_pt1 | contig 11461 bp, 8 predicted proteins | sample 9134231 | NCBI WGS metagenome assembly JAEEGL01 (sample SAMN16246548, study PRJNA631951) | gut metagenome | biome: gut microbiome; feature: rumen; material: fiber-attached | host: Bos | place: Iran: Karaj | collected 2018-10
CAATAGTGTAAGTACTTCAGAGTCTACAAGTGAGAGTAACTCATTATCAGAGAGCAACTCAGTATCAATATCTGAGTCAATCTCAACAAGCAATTCAGCATCTGAGTCAGAGAGCATCTCAACATCAGAGGATGAATCTACTTCAGCAAGTGAATCTGAGTCAATCTCAGCTTCAACAAGTGAGAGTTTAAGTGAATCTGAGTCAATCTCAGCTTCAACAAGTGAGAGTTTAAGTGAATCTGAGTCTACATCAGTTTCACTCAGCAATAGTGTTAGTGAATCACTCAGTGCATCAACAAGCTTGAGCCAGAGTGTATCAGCTAGCGAGTCAACATCAGCTAGTTTGAGCCAGAGTTTATCTGCTAGCACAAGTACTTCAATATCTGAGAGCATGTCTCTTTCAGTAAGCATTAGCTTGTCTGAAAGCATGAGCATTAGTAATTCAGAGAGACGCTCAATGAGCGCAAGTATCTCAGCTTCTGAGTCACTTTCAGCTAGTGAGAGTGCAGCAGCATCTGAGTCAGCTTCATTAAGCGAGAGTGCTTCTTCATCAGAAAGTGTAAGTACATCAGTTAGCACAAGTACATCAACAAGCACAAGTACTTCAACAAGCGCAAGTACTTCAACAAGCACAACTGCTTCAACAACTGCAAGTACTACACACTCTGCAACTGAAACAGCATCAACAGCTACAACAACTTCGACAACAGTTCATCAGGTTGTTGACTCTACAGAAGAGGCAGACGACACAGCATCATACAATGAGGTTTCTAGAGATAATACAAATTCTGCTTCAACAGTGACAGCGTTTAATGAGCTTGATGATAATTTCCAGACAATCACAGATGAGCAGGTACCTCTTGCAGTAGTACTTGATGATGCAGATACAGCTACAGATAAAACATATTCTGAAGTGACAATTGAGGACGAAGATACACCTCTTGGAATTTCAAAGAGTGGAATTTCAGGACGTATTTGGTGGTATTGGATTCTCATCATTATCTCAGCTTTGACAGGTAAGTGGGCAAAGGATAAGAGAAAAGATAAGCTAGAGACATTGAAAAATGAGGAATAATTCACAGAAAGAATATAGAATGAATTAAAGAAGTGAACTATAATAGAGTGGTAAATAATTTTACCACTCTATTTTTTTACGATAAACGGAGATTATATATGAATACAAAACTTAAGCATTGCTTGGAATTTATTGGAATAGCAGCTATTACGTTTGTAATTGCTCTTTCTAGCGCACTGAACCCATGGACGGTAGATTCTACAACGGCAATTCAAAAGGAAATTCTGGACTATGCACTTCAGGTCCGCAATGGATTTTTAGCTTATGTAGAAATAGAAGGCGGACATTATGGCCCAGTTTTATATGAGTTCTTTGGACTAGGGTATTTGCCAATGGAGACTCATGAAGTTCAGTTTGCAATGGAATGCATAATGCTATTCTTTACTGTTCTTTTTACATACAAGACTGCAAAGCTATTTACGTCTCCAATCTTTGCATTCATCTCAGCAGCATTTCTTACAGTTTTTGAATGGGGGGCACTTACACACGCGGGGGCAGAAGAATTAATGTTTTTCATTCTCAGCTTGTCATGCTACCACATTGCGAGACTTTTAAAATATGGATTTTTGTCACACCATGCATATTTGCTTGCCATCGATTTGGGATTGGTATTTTTCCTTCAGCCGGGATATGTTTTCATCTGGGGAATAATGATTTTATTCTTCGCAATCAAATTTATAATTGACGGCCTGAAGGGTAAAGGATATTTGGCATTTTGGTTGTCTACTCTTGAAGGATTTGCAACAGTAGGCGTGCCTATGGGACTATATTTGTGGTACTTCAAAAATGCCAAGGACTTTTGGCAGCAGGTAGTAGTTTACAACATGAATAATCTCGGAGGATTGGCAGATGGACTTCGCATCATCTGGGGTACTCCTTGGATAGTGCTTGCAGGAGTGCTGATAGTTGTGACAGTGATAAAGGCCCTCATGGGAGAGAACGTCATGACCTATATATGTTGGTTTGGTTTTATGATAGTTGTATTCGTGGTTATTGCTCTTCAAGGAGATAATCTAGATAGCTATTTACAGCTGTCAAAAGCGGTATATATCGTACCAATGGCCGGGGCGTTCTCGCTGTTGGACAAACCTTTAGGTCTAAAAATTGAAGAAAGAAAATACTAATATTAGTAGCCTAGCTGGTACTTGTGCTGGCTAGGCTTAATATTAATTTGGAAGAATATATGGAAAAAATTCGCATTTTACAAATTGGAGAAAATAACTGGATAGAGCGATTTGACATTCCTTCTAATGTAAAAGTCATCAACATGGCTGGCAAGGTTCACGACCTGGGAGAGATATTTGAAATTGTTGTTTTAGAACGTAACATTACCAAGGATGAATTAGAGGCAGTAAAAGAGATGTCCTATTCATACTGCTTGTTCGCGGTGGATTGCTTTGTTATGGACGCAATAACCATCAATCTTTTTGCCCAGCGAATGGGAAAGCGATTGGGAGAAAAAGAGATTCAGCATTTCATGGATAATGATGCAAAGAAGTATTTTGCAAAGCCTTACGGAGAAAAATTCAGTCCAGGAATGATTGGCCTAGCACAGGGCTTCACAGGTAGTGTTAAATGGAATGGGCAATATAGTGTTTGCACGGAAGGCGATTATGGGGAGAATCTCAGGCAGATTGCCTTCTGGAAGGGGAATATTCCTATTGAGGATGGTCAGGCTATAGATTTTTGGCTGGAGTATAAGAAGGACCCTGAAGTGGAAATATCTCTTTCAATTACCCAGTTTCAGTCTGGCAGTTTGTCCACTGTTCTTGATTCTTGGGAGTTTTCAGAGGAAGAACTCCAAGAGGTGGTCCGAATTGAGGATAAGAATGAGGGCGGAATTATTTTTTGCTCAATCAGGGCCAAAGGAAAAGGACGACTTGAGATTATTGGATTGCACGATCGAATTTCAAGATGGGATGTGGGAACCTTCATGGTTGGCGGCGAGCGATATGTTACTTCTGAGAGAGAAGAAATCTTTGCCTATTTTGATCCAGGAGACTTTAAACCTCCTCTTGCTGTCTATTTCTCTGGATACAAAACTCAGGAGGGCTTTGAAGGTTACTACATGATGAGAAAAATGGGATGCCCATTTTTGCTTATTGCTGAGCAGAGATTTGAGGGGGGAGGCTTTTACCTGGGCTCAGAAGAGTACGAGAGAATGATGGTGAGAATTCTCGATAAATACATTAATAAACTAGGATTCTACCAGGATCAGGTAGTATTGTCTGGCATTTCTATGGGGACAATTGGTACATTGTATTATGGATGCGATTTAAAGCCACACGCTTTGATTTTAGGAAAACCACTTATTAGTCTTGGGAATATAGCCTTGAATGAAAGGTTAAAAAGACCAGGGGGATTTCCTACTTCTCTAGATCTTCTCAGACATTATGCTGGAAAAATGGATCAATCGGGAATTAATGAGTTAAATGAAAGAGTCTGGGACAAGATAAGAGGAACTGACTTTGGCCGAACCAAGTTTATTGTGTCCTATATGTTCGAAGATGATTATGATAATGGAGCTTATAATAAGCTGTTATCGGAGTTGAATTCGGCAGGTGTTCAGGTGTACGGAAAGGGTTTGCACGGTCGTCACAACGATAATACATCTGGTATAGGTACTTGGTTTAAGGGACAATATATGCGTGTTTTGAAGGAGGATTTTGATAGAGATTAAATGGCATAAATGCTTTGATTTTGGCAAGAATTAGGTGCTCAAAAACACTATTTTTTCATAATTGAACAATATACTTAAGATACAAAATATAGATGATTATGTCGATATGACTTATGAAGAAATTGAGTCGAAAAGGAGATTGGAATTATGGGAAAGAAAACAGTAACAGATATTGTAAAAGGTGTAGTCATCACTGGCACAGCAATCGGGGGTGCGAGTGTTTTTTCTGATATGGGATTAGCATACGCGGCCGAAACTGAGCAAGAAGGCGAAGAGATAATCTTAGAGCAGGCTGAGGAAGAGCAAAATCTTGGCAATGATAATAATCAGGGCAACGGAGGCAATGAAGGCTCAGGTGGAGAAGAAGAAGGCGCCGGAGAAGAAGGCACTGGAGAAGAAGGTGCAGCAGAGGGTGAAGGCCAAGAGGAAGGCGTTGGAGAAGAAGGCACTGGAGAAGAAGAAGGCACTGGAGAAGAAGAGGGCGCTGGAGAAGAAGAGGGCGCTGGAGAAGAAGGTGCTGGTGAAGACGGAAACGAAGGTGCAGCAGAAGGTGAAGGCCAAGAGCAGGGCACTGGAGAAGAAGGCACTGGAGAAGAAGGTGCTGGAGAAGAGGGTGCCGGAGAAGAAGACGTAGTAGAAGGTGAAGTAGATGGTCAGGAAAATGATAATACAATGACTGATCAGCAGCTTTCAGAGTCGGCTTCAGCATCTCTTTCAGAAGAAGATTCTACACTTGCATCTACTTCAGAATCTCAGGCAGAGGTTCTTGCTAGTACAACAACTGAGTTGTCAGAGAATATTTATGAGACTCAGTCAAACTATGCATCAGAGTCAGAGCAATTTGTTGAAAACGGTTATGTTGATGTAACTGATGATGCTTTGAGGGCAAAACTTGACGAGGTTGAGGACATAATCGACGGCCAGATGGAAGATGAAAGGCTAGCTCGCGAAGCTGCTGAGGCTGCCAATAAGAACTTAGCACAGTCAGGTTACTACAAGAATGTAGGTAGACCACTTTGTCTCTCAATGATTCAGGAAAGATTCTTACTAGAGGGAATTATTACTCCAGATTATGTTCTGGAGGAGACAAAGGACTTAAGAATTGATCAAAAGGTTGTTTCATATAAGTTCTATGAGGACAAGGGATACGAAGATCATCACTATTGTATAAAGTTTGTTGATGCTAATGGTCAGTACAGAGAGTATTATTTCGACTATGTAACATGTGATGAAGATGGCAATTCAATGATTAAGCCAGCAGGCTCTACAGCAGCTGGTGTTGATGATAATGCAAGTATTGCCAAGGGTATTAATGTACTTATAAAGGAGGCTATCTATAACACTACAGGAAAGCCTAAGAACACATATAACATTAATGGAACAATAGTAAAGGTATATAATCGTACAGGCTTTGCTACTGATGATGAAACAGGTAGTAGAAAAGGTAAAGATTGGTACACAACAGCACAGTACAAAGAGGACAAAGCTATTAGAGATGATTTGTATACACTTCCTTCTGTAGTAGACGGTCTGGAAAATGAGCTTGAATCAGTTTCTCTATCAGCAAGCGCAAGCACTGTATTATCTGAGTCAACAGAGGCAGCTAGACAGGCTTCTATTACAGCAAGTTTATCTGCATCTACAAGTGCTAGTGAGTACAAGAGCCTTAGTATGTCAGCATCTGAAAGTGCAGTAGCAGCATCACTTTCGCAGTCAGAGTCGCTCAGCACATCTGTTAGCTTGTCAGAGTCAGCAAGTATTGTAGCAGCTACATCAGAAGCTCCAACAGATGATTATGAGGGCGGAACAGAAGAAGAGTTAGAAGACGAGACATCAACTCCAGCAGAAGACGGGGAAGAGGAAGAGGCACCTGTAGTAGAAGAGCCAGAGGCAGAGGCACCAGCAGCAGAAGAGCCAGAAGCAGAGGCACCAGCAGCAGATGAGCCAGAGGCAGAGGCACCAGTAGCAGATGAGCCAGAGGCAGAGGGACCAGCAGCAGATGAGCCAGAGGCAGAGGCTCAAGTAGCAGATACTCCAGCAGTGGAGGCTCCTGCGGCTGCAGTACAGGAGACTAGCGAACCTACAATTGTTACAGAGATTGATCAGACAGCACAAGCTGAAGCACAGGAGATTAAGCAGGAAGCTACAATAGTAACTGATATTGCTCAGGCTGAAGAAGTAGAGGAAGAAAAGGCTACTATTGTAACAGAAATAGCAGAGACGGGAACTGTTGCAGAAGAAACTACAGGACAAGTTACTTCTACATCAGGAACATCAGCTAGCCAGTCTTACAGTGCTGAGATTTCAGATATTGCTACAGAGTACATGGTTGATGGAGACGGAAATGCGGCTCAGACTCTATATGCAAATGAAACCTTCACCCAGGAAAATGTTGGTACACAGATTAGCAATGAGCAGATACCTCTTGCAGTAGTTGAGGATGATTCTGTCGAACAAGATATTAATTACATGAATGAAAATGATATTGATGTAGTTACAACAATAGAGGATGGTAATGTTGCAAAGGCAGCAGTAGGAGCTAAGACAGAGAAAATGGCAATATTTACATTACCAGTGATAGGAACTTTGACAGCGTTATTCACAAAGAATAAGTTGACACAAGAGGAAAAGGCAAATAAAAAATAATTAATCATTAGGTTGATTTTGAGCCTCCCAATCGGGAGGCTCATTTTTTGTGAACAGTAGTTGCTAACTTGTTAATTATCAATGAATTCTCTGTGAATAATGAATATAGTCTGAATATTTTTGGTATATTTATTACAGTGACGCTGATAAGTGTATTATTCCATTTTTAGGAGGACTATGAGGTATGGCAAAGAAAAGAGGGTCGTTAAAGACAATACTTATTGCGGTTATTCTTGCGTCGGTAGTTTTGACAGCAGTTATTATTTCTGCATTTACCATTGTCAGTACAATTAATACTAATAATGAGTCAACTTCAGCTTATAAGTCTCGTCTTTTAGAGGATGTAAAATTAAAGCTAAAACATGAAACAGACGTAGCTATGAGTATTTGCGCTGTTATGAATTCTCGCGTAGAAGCTGGACAAATGACAATGGCAGAAGCGCAGAAGGAGTCGGCTGATATTATCCGTGAGCTTCGCTATGATGACGGTAATGGATATTTCTGGGTTGATACATCGGAAGGTATTAACGTAGTTCTTCTCGGAAGAGATACAGAAGGACAGTCTCGTTGGGATAATACAGATTCTAGTGGAAATAAATACATTCAGATGATGATTGAAAATGGTATGCAAGAAGGCGGTGGTTATACACAGCTTATGTTTGCAAAGCCAAATGAGACAGAGGAACTTCCAAAGATTAACTATACAGCATACTATGAGCCATTTGACTGGGTAATGGGTACTGGTGTATGGATTGATGATTTGGATGCACTTGAGGCAGAGTATAGTTATCATGCTAACCAGGCATTGAGAAAAAATATTATTGCGACTGTTATTATTTTGATTATCCTTATTATCATTGGCGCAGTTGTTGCAGTATTCTTTGGCCAGAAGATTACTCGTCCAATTAAGCTTTCTGCAAGTCAGATGATTAGAATGTCAAACAGTGATTTCACTGAGAATGAAGAAATAGCGGAAGTAAGAAAGCTTATTCCTAGAAATAATGAAATCGGAGCAATTTCAGAAGCTCTTGATTTAATGCATAGAAATATAAGAAATCTTATGCTTCAGATTTCTGACACTACTTCTTCTGTAGCATCAGCATCTGAGGAACTTTCAGCATCAGCATCTCAGTCAGCTGAGGCATCAGAGATGGTAGCAACATCATGTACAAATGTTGCCCAGTCTTGCTCTGGTCAGATCAATGCAGTTACAGATGCAACAAGCGAGACAGATAATTTTGTAAATAACATGAAAGAATTCCAGGCTGCAATTGCTCGTACAACAGAGATGATTGATTCTACAAATGAGGCTGCAGTAAATGGTGCAGCAGACATGACAAATGCTACTGATATGATGAATAGCATTAGAGAATCTGTTGAAAATACCGCTCAGGTTGTTGAAGGCCTTGGTGAGAGATTAAAGAGTATCGATGAGTTCGTAGTAACAATTTCTGAAATCGCCAGCCAGACAAACCTTCTTTCATTAAATGCTAGCATTGAGGCTGCAAGAGCTGGCGAGATGGGTAAAGGTTTCGCGGTTGTTGCTAGTGAAATTTCAAAGCTTGCTGACGAGTCTAATCAGGCAGCACAGAAGATTACAGAACTTATCGCTGGTATCACAAAGAATTCAGAAGAAGCAGTTACTGCAATGCATGAAGGTGCACAGAATGTTATTAATGGCTCAGAGCTTGTAAATGAAGCTGGTGGAACATTTAATAATATCGTAAACATGGTCAACTCTATTTCACAAGAGTCTAGCACAATGAGTTCTATAGTTGATCAACTTTCTGGTGGTACAGAGACAATTGCAAAGAATATCCACGACATTGAGGAAATGAGTGTGGCTGTTGCTGATGAAACATCTAATGTTTCTGCTGCTTCTCAGGAGCAGACAGCTTCTTCTTACGAGGTTGCACAGGCTTCAGATAAATTGGCAGGTAATGCACAAGAATTACAGGATTTCGTTGCTCAATTCTCGTTGTAAAATAGAAAACTTTAAAAAGCCACCATTTGATGGTGGCTTTTTTACGCTATATTTAGTATATTTACTAATTATTATATACAAAGGGTAGTAAAAAGTGATAATATCTAATTAAGTATATAGTGATTTAAATATGTCTATTTGGCGGAAGGAGTAACTATGCAGGGAGAATATATTGGGCATACTATCTTTAAACATCGATATATTGGCATGGATGAGGATGCAATTCGTCAAGAGATAGATCGACTTCAAAAGGAAGTGGCTGATTTAGAGCAGATGCTTGAGTACTATCGCCATGATAATGTTGAGGTTCGTAAGAATATTTCTGAGTCTCAGGAGAGGACAGAGAAATTATTAAAAAGCCTAGATACACGAGTCCAAAATGTACAGGATGCATTTGAGTACACAAAGCCAATGAAGTCTCAAATGGATAGTCTTTTAAAGGAATTTGAGGTAAAGCTTGAATCCTTATATAATCACGAAGGTATAAAAAAGCAGCAGAGAAATGTATCAATTCTCACTACTTTGACTGTGATTAATACGATTTTAATTGTATGCACCATAGGCTTAATCGGATATACTATACTATTTTTATAAATATGAGGATTGCTAATGGATTGGCTTATAATAAATATTTTTGTCATTTTAATAGGTATTCAGTTACTTGTGGGAATGCCAATTTATTTTAAAAAGAAGAATGTAAAAGCTGCACTACAGTCAGAGTTTGACGATTATGTTAGAGGTATGGTAAAGCTAGACAAGCAATATGCACCACACATTCAGCATCTCAACAAACATCTTAACACTATTAATTATTGGCTAAAGACTGGCAAGGATCCAAACGAAAACGAAGAGGATGCAGAAAAGGCAGAGAAGGAAGATAGATTTTTTGCAGGCTTGATGGACCCACTTGAGGCAAAGAAATGGAGAAAGGCTGTAAAAGAGGCCAAGAAAAAAGGCGAGCAAGAAGATCAGGAGGTAAAAGATCTTCGCGTGCCAGAGTTTACTGTAACTGGCATGGAGCCACTTGATGTAAAACAGCCCAAAATGAAGTTTTATTACGCAACTGACTTTGGAGAATATATTTACTATTGTGTTACTCCAGAGAATATTTCAAAGAAGATGTATAAGCAGGTTTTGTACTTTACAACTTCTAGACCAGGCAATATGCCACTTGTTTATCCACACAAGTATGATGGAGCTCAAATGCTTTCTTTATACAAGCACCCTGCTCAGACGGTTTGGTTCCTAAAAAACTGGAAGCTTATTCGCGAGGGCTTGGAGCATCAGGATGAGGTATTGCCAGAGCTTGATGCAGATATTTCTAAATTTGATTTGTAGGGATTGTGAGGGCTTATGAATAAAGCGGAACACGACAAATTTGTTAAAGATTTTATGGAGCGTAAGCCTACCCGTTGCTCAAAATGCAAGGGGCGTATTCGCTATATAGGCGGTGGATACTACGAGTGCTTTGACTGCGGTAATAAGGAAATAGATGATTTTGGTAGAGTAAAGGATTATCTTGATGAGCATGGACCTACACCAGCCATAATCATTTCTGAGAACACAGGGGTTCCTGTTGATGTTGTAAATGGAATGCTCAGAGAAGGAAGACTAGAGATTCCAGAGGGAAGTATTGTATATATTCAGTGTGAGTCTTGTGGATGTAGCATTAGATATGGACGCTTTTGTCCAGACTGTATCAGAAACCGCACCAATAGCTTAAAGGGGGTCTTTTTTAATCCGGATGTTGGCGAGAAGCCAAAGAAGGACGCACCGAAGCATGATGATTCGAAAATGCATTTTTTGAAGTTTTTAAAGTAAAAACGGGGAAGCGTGGCTTTCCTTTTTTTACTTTAGTCTGATAATGCGTTACCGTGCTGTGCTGACAAATGTCCGTAAAAGGTGTACAATCACTGCTGTTGTTATTTAGAATAATGAAAGTAGTGAAATGTTATGAAACAGATAATTAAGACAGCGCTTATTGTTGTACTAGGCAATTTTACTTATGCTCTTGCTGTGGCCTTTTTCATTGAGCCATCGGGTTTAATTACAGGAGGCGGAACAGGATTAGCTTTATTCTTTCATCATATTTTTGGAATAAAAACTTCTTACGCAGTGTTTTTTATTAATACATCCCTATTCCTAGTAGGGTGGCATGTTATGGGACGCCGATTCGCTGCAAATACGCTTTTATCCACATTTTGTTTACCAGTAGAAATTCATATTGCAGAAATGATAGCATCCAACTTTGTATTGGATGATGACATAGTTATTTGTACAGTCTTCGGAGGTTTGATAATTGGAGCCAGCCTTGGCGTCGTAATCCGTACAGGTGCCTCCACTGGAGGAATGGACATCCCACCAATCGTAATTAACAAGTACTTTGGACTTCCAATATCTGCAGTAATGTGGGCTTGCGATATTTGCATTCTCGTTGTACAAGCATTATTTACCAACAAGACATTAGTGCTTTATGGAATACTTCTAGTTATCATCTACACAAAGACATTGGACAGAACACTTATCCTTGGAAAGTCAAAGACCCAGATAAAGATTGTCAGTAAAAAAAGCGATGAAATTCGCAGAAGCATTCTTCAAGACATTGACCGCGGTGTAACAGTAATGTATGGTCGAACAGGATACCTTGGCAAGGACACTGAAATATGCCTATCAATTGTTTCTACTCGCCAGCTTGCTAGAGCAGAGCGCTTAGTCCACGAAATTGACCCAGAGGCATTCATTATTGTAAGCCGAGTTTCCGAAGTCAAAGGACGCGGCTTCACCGAACAAAAAAAATACCTATAAATCCCAAAGCCTGGCATTTTCGCCGGGCTTTTTTACTAGGCCGCTTTCCACAACCAATCACATACCCTTCTCCCGCGGCCCGCCCAGGTCCTCTTGCCACCTCAGCCACAAACTTTGCATTCAGATTATGATTTTCTAAGAGGGCAGAGTCGCTTCTTTTATTGCGGGCGTTCTTTCAATTATTTGCACTTCTTGCAGATTTGTATTTACTGCACAGACATACATAACCTTCATTTATATGCTTCCAAAGCAATCTTAGGATAATTGTGTG
>JAEEGL010202011.1_pt1 | contig 11460 bp, 6 predicted proteins | sample 9134231 | NCBI WGS metagenome assembly JAEEGL01 (sample SAMN16246548, study PRJNA631951) | gut metagenome | biome: gut microbiome; feature: rumen; material: fiber-attached | host: Bos | place: Iran: Karaj | collected 2018-10
ACACAGAACACGAAGATTATCTTCCACCAAGAGCGAGTGACAGTCGTGTACATCACCCCCACGCGAATGTATGGTGCAAAGAGTGCCACTGCGACGAACAATAGTGCAATCGGTATCATAAACCACACCATGACAGACCATGACATGACATCGATTGGGAGATGGAAAACAGCAATAAGAAAGGCCTTGACAATTGAAACGGCACCTATGCCAAGAAAAAAGAACCAAAAAACCGGTCCTATAATTGGGCTCGTAAGAAGTCCTATGGCTATTTCGTCAACAGGAAAAGGCCCCCATTCATAGAGATAGCGCACATATTCCGGCATGACAGAACCCATGCAACCAAGAAATCCAAGGCAGTCTACGAGCAGGACGAGGGCGACGGCGATCCTGTAAATGGCTCTCTTCGAGCGGTCGCGGCAGATGCGAATGGCTTCGCAGGCGTACATGTACTCTGCAACGGCGAACGCACCGCACACAAACGCAACCAGCAACCAGAACTTTGTCGTCTCAGCCATCTGCCATGCCTCTTAACGGCGGCTGATTATACCAAACCTGAAAGCGGTAGGCAATTCTGGAGTGCCCATCTTAGATTTCAATCGCCCTTTTCACCGGACGAGATGGCGGCCCGGCGGCACGTCGCGCACATGCCCCGCAAATTCCAGTCGCGCAGGCGCCGGCACCGTCACGGACATGATGCCGTCCCGGACCTCAACCTTTACAGGTCCCTTGGCGGTGGGAACCACGCCAGAAACGTACTTCAGGGAACCAATGCGCGGCGAAACGCGTATCTTCGCAAACCCGGCTTCCAGCGGCGTCACACCCAGCACGTAGCGCGATATGATGTTCAGGGGTGGCGTGCCCCAGGCATGGTTCAGGTCAAGGTTCGGCTTGTACTTCACCGCCCACGACTCCATCGTCACAGTCGCACCGAATTCGAGCATGCCAAGCCAGCTGCGGTCTCCCGTGGACGTGATGAGCGCGAGCGCAGCGTCGGGCCGGCCTACGGCGAACAGCCCCTCCAGCAAGTACTGGGTGAAACCGACGCTGCACGCCATGCCGCGCGAAAGGCAAAAGTCGGCAACCTTGTCACGGCACTTCGGAGGAACCAGACCGAACGCCAGCGCGAGCGCATTTTGATGCTGCGCGGCATGGTCGGTCCCCTCGCCGTCACGGTACACGCCACGCGCCTCATCAAAGAAGACCTTCTGATAGGAGTCATACACTCTCTTCGCCATGGCGGCGAACATGTCCGAATCGCCTTGCTTCCCGAGCGCGCGCGCGATGTCCGCCATTTCGAGAAGGTTGCGGTAGTAGAAAGCGTTCACCACGGCATTCACGTCGCGAAACACAAATCCGTCGCGCTCGGAGAGAGGCCAGTCGACGATGTCCGCCAAACCGCATTTGTTGGTGAGCGAATGCTGCAGGCGCTCCCCTCCGCTTATGAGCAGCCCGTCAGAGGCACGCGCGTGCGAGGATAGCAGCTTCTCGTCTTTGAGTTTCGCGTAGAACTTCGCAAGGGACCTCGTATCGCCGGACCACATCCAGTCCGTCCATGCCATGCGGATCGAGTACTGCCTCCACTCCGTAGGCCAGGTTGGATGAACCATCAAATATTCGTGGCTAGCGCGCGCAAGGGAATAATCGGCATGAACCGCGTATTCGCCGAGCTGGTTGAGATAGGCGTCCATCTCATAGGGGATGCGCTCACGGTCGCCGTCCACATAAAGACCCGCGAACGACGTCGCGAGGATGGAATGCTTACAGAAATCGTAGATGCGCACCAAGCGCGGGTCGCTGCACGAGAAGGACGACGCGTTCATGTCGATGGGATAGTTCACCGCCACCATCCTCACGTTGTCCTTCGTGAGGGCGAACGGCGCCGAAGCGAACTCCGCGTACCGGAAAGGCATGATCACGCCATGCTCGTCGGGTATTTTGATCGCGCCTCCCTCTACCCCGCCGGATGTGTTGCGCTTGTCGGGGACGAGCGGCACGCGATGGACGCTCTCCCCTTCCGCAATCCGCCCATGCACGCAAGCCGCGCGAATCGTCGCGCCTGGATTCATGTTCACGCCATCGCCCTTGAGGAGCTCGCCCAGATTGACGGCATACGCGCCATTCGCACCAGGAGGAGGGAGCAGCTCCAAAAAGCCGAAGGCTTCGCGCCCGAAGTCCACAAGCACGTTCCCCGCCGCATTCGTGGTGACCGTCTCGGGCGTCACGCGTCGCTGGACGGTTTTCTTGTAGTCGTAAGGATCATGCGCCGCTGCCGACAGCGCAAGTGCGGCAAAGAAAAGAGACGTGCAGGTTTTCATGACCAAGGCGGCTTCTGACCGAAATCTGGCTGCCGCCGCCCCTTTGTGCTGCGTTTCGCCGGGCGCCCCCCGCCCTTGTTCGCGGACTTTGCGGCCTTGCCAAAGTGGAGAGACTTGCCGGGCTTGGCATAGGTCAGCTTTTCCAAGGCCTGCACCCGCTTCTTGCGCATGCGAATCCAAGGCGCGAGTGGCAGGGCGTCCTTGTCGCGCCCGCCGATTTCCACATGGAACGGCTGCTCCCTGTCGATCGGGATGGAGCGCCCAATGAACCGTTCGACCGGTTTCACGAGCACGCGCTCCTCCGGCGCAACAAACGCGATGGCCGTTCCGCCCTTCCCGGCGCGCGCGGTGCGGCCGATACGGTGGACGTAGAGCTCGGGCTCGAGCGGCAGGTCAAGCTGTACCACGAGATCCACTTCCGGCACGTCGATACCGCGGCTGGCGATGTCCGTCGCCACCAGCACGCGCACATCCCCCTTCTTGAACCCCTCGAGCGCGCGCATGCGCTGGTTCTGCGTCTTGTCGGAATGGATGGTCGCGGCGGAAATGCGTTTGCGCAGAAGGCGCTTCAGCACGCGTTCGGCATTGTGGCGCGTGCGCACAAAGGCCATCACCCTGTCCCACTCGGAGTGGTTCGTGAGCAGCCAGGCGAGCAAGCTATCCTTCGCCGCCTTCTCCGCGCACATCAGCCGCTGGTCGATCGCTTCGACCGCAGGCGCCTCGGGCGAGATCGTGACTTGCACGGGATCGTGCACAAGGTCTCCGGCAAGCTTCATGACATCCGGCGGCAACGTCGCGGAAAAGAACATCGACTGCCGTTTCGCCGGCAGTTTCGAAAGGATGCGCTGGATGTCAGGCAGAAAGCCCATGTCAAGCATCCGGTCAGCCTCGTCCAGCACGAAGCGCTCGACCTTGTCCAGATACACCGCCCCTTGCGTCATGAGATCGATGAGGCGGCCGGGAGTCGCGATCACAACATCCGCGCCGCGCTTCAGGCTTCGGATCTGCCCCGTTGCGCTAACGCCGCCGAACACGCACGCATAGCGCATCTTCGTGTGCTTGGCGTAGAGCGCAAAGTTCGCGCAGATCTGCGCGGTCAGCTCACGCGTGGGGCTCAGCACGAGCGCATGCGGGTGGCAAGGCTCAGCCTTCGCGCCAGAGCGTAGCAACGCATCGATGATCGGCAGCAGGAACGCCGCCGTCTTGCCCGTGCCCGTCTGCGCGCAGCCGATGAGATCCCGCCCGTCGAGCAACGGCGGGATTGCCTTCTCCTGGATTGGCGTGGGTGCGGCGTAGCCCGCCTCGGCGATCGCGTCGCGCAAGCGCCTGTCAAGCCGGCCGAAAGCCGTCGTCATGTTTTCGTCTTCAATATTCTCTTGCATCTTCAATCTTCTCGATTCGCGTTGCGCGGGCTTTCCCCGCGCACATTTTTTGCTCCGAAAAATCAGGCGCTATTATACCATACTTTGCATCGCAGCCACCACGGGCCAAGCTGAAAAAGACATTCCTGCATACGGCATGTTGCGCGAGCGCGACTTGAACGCGGCGGGGTCTGCCGTGCGGTTCGCCTGAAGGTCGATTACGGTCTCGCCATCCGGCTCTTCGCCGATGAGATGCGCCGGGCCGTCGGTCCAGCGCCGGGCCCACTCGTTCACATCCATCCCCTCCTCCTCGACCATCACATGGTAGGTGATGGCGACGGCCGTCTCAAGCCCGATGATGCCATTCGCGGCATCACGGAACCCGCCAGCCTTCGCGGCGGCGGTGTGCGGCGCGTGGTCTGTCGCGAAGAGACCGATCGTGCCATCCTTCACCGCGGCGCGGAGGGCGGCGCGGTCGGCGGGGGTCCCGAGCGGCGGCGCCATCTTCCAGTTGGCGTCATCGGCGGGTATGTCGTCGCACGAAAGCAGGAGGTGATGGGGCGTTGCCTCGCCGGTCACGGGAAGCCCTTCCGACTGGGCGGCGCGGATCAGTTCGATAGTGCCGGCACATGAGATGTGCTGGATGTGCAGCGCGCAGCCGGTTTCACGGCATAGCGCGATGTCGCGCCGCACCGCCTCGGTCTCCGCCTCGGGCGGCATCGTCGGGAACGAACACGCCCGCGCCACACGGCAATCACGGATCACGCCACCCTTCAGCAGCGATGGCACGACCGCATGCTGCATCACCGGTTTCCCGAGCGCAGCCGCGCGCCGCATGGCCTCACGCATGACGCGCTCGTCAGAGACAAACGAGCCGTCGTCGGTGAACGCCACGGCACCCGCTTCGGCAAGGCGTTCGAGATCGGCCACCTCGCGCCCAAGACGTCCCTTCGTGAGACAGGCCGCCGGCGCAATGCGTATCGGCAGGCTGTCATCCTCGATCTGCTCCCGGATCCACGCCACGCTGTCACCGGCCGGTGATGTGTTGGGCATCGTGGTGACGCATGTGAACCCGCCTGCCCGCGCCGCCGCCGCGCCGCTCGCGCGCGTCTCGGCTTCGGGCGTCCCGGGGTCGCGGAAGTGCACATGCACGTCGCGAAACCCCTTGAACCTCAGATACCTTTCGCTTTTCGCTTCCATGCCGCAGCCCACCCCTCACTCCTTGAATCCGGGCGGCAGGGCACGCAAGCGCGCGGCGATCGTGCGCGCCAGACGGAGATGCCCCGCACCGTTCGGGTGAAGGTTGTCCTTGCCCTCCGCGCCGCCGTCGCGGAAGTACCGCGCGTAGGCGGGATCATCGGGGAACAGCCCGGAATCGCGGTAGAGATCGATGAGCGGCACGCTCCAGATGTCGGCCGCCTCGCGCAGGACCTGGATGTAGTCCTCCACGTAGAGGCCGAGCACGTTGGGGAAGCTTTCCGGCGGCTGGACGTTCGAGCCGCCGAAGTTGGCGTAGCCGCGGTGGATCGGCGTCATGATGACGATCTGCTGGTTGGGGAAGTTGCGCTTCAGGTACTCCATCTCCACGTTGATGCGGCCGCGGAACGTGCCGTTGTTCTTGGCGAAGCGGCGGCGCGGCTGGCGGATCGTCACCCCGCGCCGCACGACGTCCTCCTCCGCCACCTCGTACCAGCTGCCGAGCGGCACGCCGGCGTTGAAGTCGTTGGTGCCGAGGAAGATGAGGATCGCGTCCGGCGTGTCGCCCATTTCGGCATGCATCTTCTGCGTCATCGGGTAGATGTTGTCCCATTGGTAGCCGCTGACCGCATAGACATGCGCCTCGATGCCGTACAGGTCCTGCAGGTACTTCCAGTACACGTCATGCTTGTGGCGTTCGATCTGCGTGGGAGTCGTGATCGAGTCGCCGAGATAGACAACCTTCTTGCCGCTCCAGGGGTGCGCCTCGGGCGCCGCCGAAGCCCGGCCCGGCAGCGCGCACATCGCCAAGACGGCCGCCGCAAAGACCAGATTCTTCATGCTCATGGGATTTCCTTTCCTCCTTGTTTTCAACGCCCCGTAGTATAGCATACTTCACTCCCGATATCCACAGCCAAAAGCATCCCAATGCAGGCCGATGCGGGTGCGTGTCACTCAACTCTTATGGCGGAGATCTCGAACCCGTGGGACCGGCCTGCGGCAGGCGGATCGAGCCATTTGCCGATGCAGAGACCGATCGTATCCAGACGGCGAATGTCGAGCGTGAAGCCCTTCCTGAACTCCGGCACGTTCCAATGCGAGAAGTAGTGGAAGTCCGAGAACGGCACGCGCACGTCGCTCCAGTGCTTCGGCAGCGTGACGTTCGCGCCCCACACCTGCCCGTCCTCCAGCATCAGCGCGACTTCCACCGGCTCCATCAGCCCAACAGCGGCGCGGCCCGTGACGACGAGCGTCCGGCCCTGCCCTGCATCGGGGAACGAGGCGGCGTACACCTTGCCGTTCGACGGCACGTAGGCGTTCATCGCCGAACAGTCGATGAAGTTCTTGGCGCGATAGCGGCATGCCGCACGCCCCCGATCATCCTTGGCCTTCTCGGTCCAGCCCTTATGCATGCCGCAGGCTCCCGCACGGACAGCATCGAAGAAATTCCACTCCTGCGGCGTGCGGAACTTCGCCCGGCCCTCCTCCGCAAGTTCCTGAAGCGTCCGCGGCCAACGCTTGCGCTTCGGGTCCGGCGGATCTGGCGGGGGCGCAGACCATTCGGGAATATCCGCCGCGCGCGCCGCCTTCAGCTTCGCCGACGAAAGGGTCTTCCCCGCGGCGAGGATGTAATCACCCGGCGCAAGGACGCACCTCCCCCCGCGTGCCACCGCCGCGCGGCCGCCGCCGGCCGTGCGCCACACCGTGAAGTCCGCGCCGAGATCCGGCAGGCGCACAGTCAGCTCCGGACGTTCGCCAAGGACGACCGTCTTCTTGCCGGGGCTTCCGGTGTACGGATCGGCGCAAGGCATGACGGACGGATACAGCTGAAGCCGCCACAATCCATCGGAGACCTTGTCGAGAAAGTAGCAGCCGCTTCCGCTTGACGCCACGACAGGCGATGTTCCGCAGCCCCACACGCGACGCAGCTTCGCCGGATCGGAAATCGGCGTGACGGGCGTTGCCGTGTACAGCAGATCAGTCGCCGTCACCATCTCGGAGAGGTTCGACGCCGCATTGACCCTGAACGGCGGAAACGACATCTCGTCCACGCTGGCGGCGAACGGCGCGCCGCGCGGCGAACGGCGGAACACCTCGGCGGCAATGGCGAACGAGAGCGCCTTCTCCGGCGTATACACGAGATTCAGGTAGTGCGTCATGTAGCTTACGTTGTCGTCGGCGAGCGGCGTCGTCTCGTACTGGAACTGCGTGGCCGACTGGACGCCCTCGCTGCGGAACAGACGCGCCATCGCCGGATACATGTAGGCGCCCGGCGTGTCGGCGGCATCGAACTCATAGACGATCTTCGCCTTGCCGGCGAGCCGTTCATCCGCCTTGAGCGAACTAGCCTTCACGCGGCCCAGCTGAGATCCGGCAAGCGCATGTCCCGCGCGAAGGCCCGTCGCGTAGTACACGCCGCTCACGCCGTCCGTCTTGAGGAACGGCACGCATTCGTTGTGCCTGTTCCACGTGGCGCTGTAGAACACCGGCTTCTTCGTGCCGCTCGCCCGGATGCCGGAGAGGAGCGTGTTGGCGTATTCGGCGATCTGCTCGCCCGTCGTGCCGTCGGGATAGGCCGGTTCGTTGATCAGCTCGAAGCACAGCACGCACGGATCGTCGGCGTAGCGGCGGCCGGTGTAGCGGTTGACGTGCTCCGCGAACTCACGCTCGAAGCGCGCCTCGGCCTTCCACAGCTCGCGATTGGAAGTGAGCTCCTTCATGCCGACCGGATACGCGAACCCGTTGGTGCAGCTCGTCCACTTGCCGCCGCCCCATGCGGCGATGGGCGTCAGAACGGAGTAGATGCCGTTCGAGGCGCATTCGGCGATCAGATAGTCGAGCGCGTCCACATGGTCGTTATCCACGAACGCCCCCTCACGCGTCGAGAACTCCCGGTCGAAGCAGTGGAGCCGGATGGCGTTGAGCCCGAGTCGCCGGAACTGCACCACGTCGCGGCGAATGGCCTCCTTGACGTCGCAGCCGCGTTCCTTCAGCTCACGGTAGTCGAGCGCGAACGGCGCATAGTAGTTGACGCCGAAGACAGCGACTTCACCGCCGTCGTCAATCCAGCGCATCACGCCCTGCGCATCGACACACGCCTGACGATTCGCCGGCGCCACGGCGCCCGCAAACGACGAGGCGGCAATTGCCACCACCGCAAAAACAAATCTCGTACCCATGGCCTACATTATACCACATCGCGCGGTCGGACGCGGCGCGTCGCGACGGCGGAGAACGGATCCTCGGGCCAATAGTGCTTCGGATAGCGGCCGCGCAAATCCTTGCGCACAAGCGGGTAGCCTTCGCGCCAGAACCCCGCGAGATCCCGCGTGACCTGCACCGGCCGCCGCGCCGGCGAGAGCAGCCGCATCACCACCGGCACCTTGCCATCCGCCACCTTCGGCGTCGCCATCAACCCGAAGCACTCCTGCAGACGCACCTCGCAAAACGGCCCCTCGGCCTCGTAGCGAATCGCGATCTCGGAGCCGGACGGCACCTTCATCGTCGCTGGCGCAAGGCGGTCGAGCGCGCGCCGGTCATGTCCGCTCGACGCAAGCGCAACGCCCATCACGGCGGCGAGATCGAGCCGTTCGAGATGCGACCAACGCGTCATGCCCTGCACAAACCCGCCGAACCACTCCTCCAGATGCGCGGCAAGGCCCTCGTCCGACACGTCCGGCCAATCGTCGCCGCATGTCTTTCGCACAAACCCGATTCGTGCCTGAAGGCGCCGCGCGCCATCTGTCCAACAGGGAAGGTTCGCCACCCCCTTGCGCCGCACGCCGTCAAACAGCGCCGCCTGCACGGCCGCCGAATCAACGCCCTGCGCGCACGCGCGCTCGTCCAGCACCATTTTGCCAAGCCGCCGCTGACGCACCGTCTTCACGGCTTCCTCGCGACGGTCCCAGAAGCATGTCATCTCCTCGCAGATGCGGTCGGCGAAGATCTCCTCGATCGCCTCGCGCGAGATCGCCGCCGCAAGACGGATCTTCGCATCGCCGCCGCGGTCGTCCAGCTCGCAGCAGACAAGATACGGCTCGCGCGCCAACGCCTCCGTCCGTTCCAGGAACGCGCCACGTCCGCCGCTCAGCTGGAATGAGCCGTCACCGCGATTGCGCCCGATACGGTCGGGATAGGCATAGGCGAGCGCGTCGCCAGGCTCGGCGACGGGCGCGGCCTCAGCGCCGCACATCCGCCTCCAGCGCCGCGCAAGTTCCTTCATCCGCGGCGTGAGGCGCACGTCGCGGATGTCGGTCACGCCATGGGGCGCGCCCTCCTCGATGATCGCGGCGAGCGCGGCGTCACCCGTCATGGTCATCATGTTGGCGAGCCGGGGATGGGCGGCGAAGCGCGCCATGCGCCGCCCCGCCTCAGTGATGCGCCCGTCGCGGTCAAGCGCGCCCAGCATCTGCAGAAGTGCAACGGCGTTTGCCCACGCCCGGTCTGGCGGCGGCGTGAGCCACGGAAGGCCATCGGCCTTCACCGTGCCCCAAAGCGCAGCAGAGAGAACGGTCGAGGCGAGATCCGCCTCAAGGATCTCCGGCTTCATCGCCGCCGGACGCGTCGCCTCCTCGCGCGACGTCCACAGCCGCCAGCAGATGCCGGGACGGACGCGCCCCGCGCGACCGCGACGCTGCTCGGCGCGATCCTTCGTGAGCGGAAGCGTCTCGAGCCGGCTCATGCCGCTCGCCGGCGAAAAGCGGCTCACGCGCATCAGCCCGGAATCCACCACCGCCGTCACCCCGGGCAGCGTGATCGACGTCTCCGCGATGGACGTCGCCAGAATCACCTTGCGCCCGGCTGACGGCATCAGCGCGCGGTCTTGCTCCTCCTTGGGCATCGCGCCATAGAGCGGCGTCACAAACGGCAGGTCGCGCAATTCCTCGGCGCAGCGCCTGATCTCGCCCTCGCCCGGCAGGAAGCAGAGCACGTCACCCTCGGGCATCTCGGCAAGCGCGCGCCTCGCCGCGCCCGCGACCTGCGCCCAGACCGGCGCCGCGCTCGGCACCTGAAGGTAGCGCGTTTCAACAGGATACATCCGCGTCTCGGCGGTCAGGATAGCCGCATCGCCAAGATGGGACGCGACAAGCTCCGTGTCGAGCGTGGCGGACATCACGAGCAGCCGCAGGTCCGGACGCAGCGCGCGGCGCACGTCAAGCGCCATCGCAAAACCGAGATCGCACTGGAGCGAACGCTCGTGAAACTCGTCGAACACCACAAGCCCTACGTCCGTGAGCTCCGGATCGTTCAGAAGGCGCTGGGTGAGAAGACCTTCCGTGACAATTTCAAGCCGCGTGCGGGACGACACCTTGCGTTCAAGGCGTACCGCGTAGCCGACAGTCTCGCCCACCGCCTCACCGCGCTGCGCCGCCATGTATCCTGCCGCGCCGCGCGCCGCAAGGCGCCGCGGCTCAAGCATGAGAATCTTCCGCCCCTCAAGCCACGGCGCGCCCAGAAGAGACGGCGGCACGCGAGTCGTCTTGCCGCTTCCGGGCGGCGCACGCAGCACGACGCTGCGGTTTTCCGCCAGCGCGGCGGCAATCTTCGGCAGCAGCCTCTCCACTCACTTGCTGAGCGCAGGATTCATCCAGTTGCCCGGATTCATGAACATCTGAACCGGCTTGTCGCCGTCGGGCGAGGCATCCAGCCAAAAGAGCGCCTTGTCTCGCGCGGCGACGATATGGCGGCCGTCCGCGGCCCAGGTCGGATCCTGCCACGCGCCCGAATCGGTAATCTGGCGTGCGGTCGCTTCGCCGCCGCCCGGCGCCGCCGCCATCACGCACCACTGCCCGCCCTGCAGCGACGACCAGCAGATCTTCCCGTCCTTCGACCAGTCGGGATGCGTGTTCTGGCGGCCCTTCGACGTGAAGCGCGTGGACGACGCGCCCGCCACGTCGCAAATGTAAACCTGCGGGTTGCGCGTCTGGTCGGAGACGTAGGCGATCTTGCGACCGTCCGGGCTCCAGCACGGGCTGGACTCCGCGGCGGCCGGCGTGCGCGTCATGCGCCTGAGCTTGCGCGAGGCAAGGTCCATCACGTAGAGTTCGGGATTCCCCTGATAGGAGAGGATGATCGCCACGGAGCGTCCGTCCGGCGAAACGGCAGCGCCGGAGGCCCCGTTCTTGAAAAGGCCGAGGCACGCGCGCGCGCCCGTCTCCACGTTGCGACGGTACACAAGCTGCTTTTCGTCCAGCAAGCCCGTGTAGTAGATCTCACGCCCGTTCGGCGCCCAGCGCGGTCCGACCGCCGCGCGCCCGTCGCTTGTGAGCTGCCTCATGTCCCAGCCGTCGGGGTAGCACATGTAGAGCTCGGCGTTGTCCGCGCCTTTGCGATTCACATACACGAGGCGCGTCGTCGCGAATCCCGTGCCGCCATCGGAGAACGTCGCGACCATCGCATCCGCGAATCGCCGCGCCGCCATGCGCGCCTCGGCATCGCTCGCGAACCTTTCGTTGCCCGTGATCGCCTTCCCGCGACCCTCAGCCCGAAGCGCGCCGTTGGCATCGCCCGAGACGACGATCGAGCCCGAGTGTCCGATCTGGAACCAGCCGGAGAGCTTCAGGTTTCGCTCGAGGCATCGCATG
>JAEEGL010638451.1_pt1 | contig 11460 bp, 8 predicted proteins | sample 9134231 | NCBI WGS metagenome assembly JAEEGL01 (sample SAMN16246548, study PRJNA631951) | gut metagenome | biome: gut microbiome; feature: rumen; material: fiber-attached | host: Bos | place: Iran: Karaj | collected 2018-10
AACTGTGAGGTTTCGTCGTGCCTTTCCACGGTGGTGTAGCCGCCGACGCTGGTGCGTGATCCTCCGCTTATCTGGGAAATACCGCAGTGAAGCAGCTGCTCCCTCATCCTAGGCGACTCTCTTGTGGAGATAATCATTCCTGTGTACGGGACTGAAACGCGAAGTACGGCCACCAGTTTGCGGAAGATTGCGTCAGGGAGAGCGTCAGGGAAGTCTTCTGTGGAAATGTCCTCGGCAGGACATATGCGCGGAACACTGATTGTGTGGGGGCCTACGCCGAAGCGAGCCTCAAGGTGCTCTGCATGCATCAGCAGGCCTACAAGTTCATACCTGTAGTTGTTGAGGCCGAAGAGGACGCCTACGCCAACATCGTCGCAGCCGCCTTCCTGGGCACGGTCCATAGCTTCGGTATGCCAGTCATAGTTGCTCTTGGGACCTGTAGGGTGCAGAAGCTGGTACTGCTCCTTGTTGTAGGTTTCCTGGAACAGGATATAGGTTCCGATTCCAGCGGCTTTAAGCTTGCGGTAGGATTCAACGTCCGTGGCGGCAATGTTCACGTTGACCCTGCGGATGGAGTTGCCTCCTTCGTTGACAGAGTAAATGGTCTTGATGGAATCCAGGATGTACTCCAGAGGGTTGTATACCGGGTGCTCGCCGGACTCGACCGCCAGACGCTTGTGGCCTATGCGGATGAGGGCGCGAACTTCGGCCTCTATTTCTTCCTGAGTAAGTTTCTTGCGAGGGATGGTCTTGTTCTTCAGGTGGTAAGGACAGTAAACGCATCCGTTTACGCAGTAATTGGAGAGGTACAGAGGGGCGAAGAGGACGATTCTGTTGCCGTAGAACTTCTGTTTGATTTCTGCTGCCAGATTGTAGATACGCTCCTCTATTTCAGGGTCATTGCAATCCATCAGGATTGCAGCCTCCCTGTGGGTCAGGCCTTTGCATTTTGCGGCTTTCTCCAGGATTTCAAGCACGCGGGCGCGGTTGCCGCTTTCGCGAGAGGCTTCCTGTAGACTTTCTAATATTTCGTCGTGATTTATAAAATCATCGGCATGGACAGATTGGGGGTTGTACATATTCAGTATAAATGAATTTAGAAAATTAAAGGTACGCTTTTCCCCCGACTATTCGTCGTTTTTTTTCAAGTATTTTAAAAAATACTTAAATACGAAGAATCTATTTGATGATGCGGTAGTAATCTTCCTTACGAGGCTTGGGAGGAAGGGGCTCCATATTGGGATATCCCAGTGCCAGTGCACCCACTCCGATGACGTCTTCCTTCACGCCGAGCTCTTTCAGAAGGGCCTTTCCTTCTTCTGTCTCGAACATCTCGCGTTCGCGGTTGATCCAGCAGGAACCCAGGCCAATAGCGTAGGCTGCATTCATCATGTTGCCCAGTACAAGGCTTGCATCCGGCACGCCGTTGGCCCATTTTTCCGGGCGGGAGGCAAATACCAGAACATATGTTGGAGCTCCGTAGAAAGGATTCACGTCACGGCCCCATACTTCGGCGTTGAGCTTTGCAATCTTCTCCATAAGTACTGGATTCTGGACTGCCACTATCCACGGATCCTGGAATCCCATTGCGGTAGGGGCCCAGGTACCGGCCTCCAGCACGGTCTTGAGTTCCTCGTCGGTAATCTGTTCTTTCTTGAATTTTCTGATGCTGCGGCGGTTCTTGAGAGCCTCTATAACTGTATTATTCATAATAAACCTCCTATCTAATATAGATAATGATTATAAGATTTTCATCGCAATGTAGGCGCAAGCCTCAGCATCCGCCAGGGCGTGGTGGTGATTCTCCAGACTGTATCCGCACGCGGCGGCCACTGTCTGAAGCTGGAAGTTGGGGAGAACCCTGCCAAAATGACGCCTGGCCGCGCGTAGAGTATCGTGGAACTCATACTCCGGATAGTCCATCTGGTATACCTTGAAAACTTCTTTCAGGCACCCTTCGTCAAAGCGGCTGTTATGTGCCACCAGTGGCAGCCCTTCTATCATAGGTGCAATTTTCTCCCAGACATACGGAAAGACGGGGGCGTCTTCTGTATCCTCCTCGCACAACCCGTGAACCATCTTGCAGAACCATTGATAATACTCTGGTTCCGGGTGGATCAGGCTGTAGAAGTAGTCCACGATCTTCCCGCCGCGTACAATCACCACTCCGACGCTGCATACGCTGGACCGATACTCGTTGGCTGTCTCGAAATCTATTGCTGCGAAATCCGTCATATAGAATGATGTCAGTCTTCTGGAACCTGTTTCTTGAGTCTTTTACGGTCGTAGACCTTCTTGGATTTGTGAAGCGCTTTGCGGAAAGAAATCGGTTTCCCGTGTTCGGCTATCTCCTCAAGCCGCGCAGCCCTCCGCTGCGCCAGCATATAATCCGCCTCGGTAATCCTCATCATCTTCTGTCCCTTCTTCTTTTTCATATCTATAAATATAGTAAAATTTCCTTTATGGGGCAATTCGGAGGGCGTTGCCCGACCCAGGGGTGTTTGAGGGGGTACGCCCCTCAATGAATATGTACTTCACAAAAAAAAGCCCGGCTTTCGCCGAGCTTTTTGCGTGGAGCATAGCGGAATCGAACCGCTGACCTTTTGAATGCCATTCAAACGCTCTACCAACTGAGCTAATACCCCTTCGTGGATTGCAAATATACAACTTTTTCTGGAAATCAAAGCAGAGGAGCTATAATTCCTGCCAATTGTTCATTCTCCAGCAGGAATCCGTCGTGCCCGAAGTCAGAGAACATACGCGCAAAATGACAGTTGGGAATCATATCGGACATCTCCTTTACCTCAGAGCACGGGAAAAGGCAGTCTGTGTCTATGCCCGCTGCCACGCAGTTTGCAGTAATGCGGGAAAGAGCCGCCTGGCAGCCGCCCCTGCCGCGACCGACGTTGTGGCTGTCAAGGCTGTAGGACAGAGACCAGTAACTGTATGCGTCAAAACGGTCCGACAGTTTCTTGCCCTGATACCTCTCGTAGGTGCAGGCCTTGTTTGCGAAAAGGACGTCAGGATCTGTCTCGCTCTGTGTAAGCTTGTACCCTTCATAGCTGCGGTATGATATGAGGGCTATGGCGCGGGCGGCGCGAAGTCCTGCTTCGCCTCCCTTGAGGCTTGCCGCCTCGCGGAATGTAGGATCGGCCTCCATTGCCATCCTCTGCGCTTCTTCGTACGCTGTCAGGTAGGGACTTGTACGGTGGAGCGTTGCCATAAAAATGGCGTTCTTCACACGCTCAGGCTGCATTATGCTCATCTCCAAGGCCTGGAAACCACCTATGGACGGTCCCATAAGGATATCTACTTTCTCTATTCCAAGGTAATCCATCACTGCAAAGTTGCATTTGCAAATGTCTCTCACTGTGACACGAGGGAAATCGAAGTAGAAAGGTTTTCCGGTGGCGGGGTTGATGCTGGCCGGACTGGTGGTTCCGTAGGGAGAGCCCAGCATGTTGACACAGACCACATAATACTTGTCCGGATCTATGAACTTATCTGGCCCCACAAGGCCTGGCCACCAGTCCTGAGGGTCTGAATTGCCGGTGAGGGCATGGCAGATCCATACCACCTTGTCTCCTTTGGCGTATGCCTGGTCGGAGGTGTGGTATACTACGTCCACCGTATCCAGGTGGCCGCCTGCTTCGAACTGGAAGTCGTGCAACTGTATTTTGTGGCGTTCCATATGTGCTTATTTCTGTGCCGCGGCCTCGAATGCCTGCTTGAAGTCTGCTATGAGGTCTTCGGGGTCTTCCAGACCTATGCTCAGACGCATCAGGTCAGGATCGACGCCGGCTTCGCGAAGCTGCTCGTCGGTAAGCTGGCGGTGAGTGTGTGCCGCAGGGTGAAGGATGCAGGTATATGCGTCGGCTACGTGAGTCTCTATGGTGACAAGCCTCAGGTGGTCCATGAAGCGGTTGGTGAATTCCCTGTCCGCATCCAGTGCGAAAGCCATCACTCCACACGTGCCTTCAGGCATATATTTGAGCTGCAGGGCGTGGTCGGGGTCGCTTTCCAGTTCGGGGAAGTGAACCCACTTTACGGCGGGATGGCTTTCCAGGAACCTGGCAACCTTTAGCGCGCTGCTGTTGTGGCGCTTCACCCTGACCTCCAGGCTCTGGAGACCCAGGTTGACATAGTATGCGTTTTGGGGGCTCTGAATGCATCCGAAGTCCCTCATCAATTGGCTTGTTGCTTTTGTGATGTAGGCCAGTTTGCCGAATTTCTTGGTATAGGTGAGTCCGTGATAGGACGGGTCGGGGGAGCAGAGTCCCGGATACTTGTCGGCATATTTGTCCCAGGGGAAGTTGCCGCTGTCCACTATGGCGCCTCCCACTGACGAGCCGTGGCCGTCGATGTACTTTGTGGTGGAGTGCGTCACGATATCGGCTCCGAATTCTATGGGACGGCAGAATACCGGGGTGGGGAAGGTGTTGTCAATGATTAGGGGAACTCCGTGGGAATGGGCAATGCGGGCCATCCTCTCGATATCAAGCACGCGTACTCCGGGGTTGGTGAGAGTCTCGGCGAACAGGAGCTTTGTATTGGGCTTGAACGCCTTCTCGAACTCCTCGTCAGAGGCGTTCTGGTCGATGACGGTCACGTCTATTCCCATCTTCTTGAAAGTGGTGACGAACAGGTTGTAGGTGCCTCCGTAAATGTTGGCGGTGGTGATCATATGTCCGCCGGCTTCGCATATGTTGAAGCAGGCGAAGAAGTTGGCTGCCTGTCCTGATGAGGTGAGCATTCCGGCGATGCCGCCTTCCATCGCCGCGAGCCTTGCGGCCACGTGGTCGTTGGTAGGGTTCTGGAGACGGGTATAGAAGTAGCCTGCTTCTTCAAGGTCGAAGAGGCGGCCCATCTGGTCGCTCGTGGTGTATTTGAATGTGGTGCTCTGGATTATCGGAATCTGGCGGGGACCGCCGTTTTCGGGTTCGTATCCTGCGTGGACACCAAGGGTGCCGATCTTGTCCTTGTTCATGTAACTAACCTATTAAAATCATACAAAGTTAATTCTTTTGAATGAAATTCAAGAATCAGAATATCAAATGTTATTTCGTATATTTGCAGATTACAGGCTTGATAGTATGGGAATATTCGACAAAGGCGTACAGAAGACAAAACTGAACTTCTTCCAGAAGCTCCACAGGGCAATTACAGCCCGTTCTACTGTGGATGACGACACCCTCGATGCCATCGAGGAAGCCCTCATAGCCTCCGACATGGGTGTGGATACAACCCTTAAGATAATAGACAATCTTGAGGAGAGGGTCCGTAAGGACAAATATATGTCCTTCGAAGAGCTGGTAGGCCTTCTGCGTGACGAGATTTCCCAACTGATAAACGTAGGTGATGAGGACATCCAGGCCTTTGACTTCTCCAAGAAACCTTACGTCATAATGGTAGTAGGGGTGAACGGAGTGGGGAAGACCACCACTATCGGCAAGTTGGCGGCAAGCCTTCGTGCCCAGGGCAAGAAGGTGATGATAGGCGCCGCCGACACCTTCCGCGCCGCCGCGGTGGAGCAGCTTCAGATCTGGGCCGACAGGGCGGGCGTGGATATCGTCAAGCAGGCCATGGGCTCCGATCCGGCCTCCGTGGCGTACGACACAGTACGCTCGGCCGTGGCCAAGGAGGCCGACGTGGTGTTGATAGACACCGCCGGGCGCCTTCATAACAGGATAGACCTGATGAACGAGCTCACCAAGATACGCAACGTTATGCGCAAGGTGGTACCGGACGCTCCGCACGAGGTGCTGCTGGTGCTGGATGCCTCCACCGGGCAGAACGCTTTCCAGCAGGCCAAGGAATTCTCGCGTGCCACCGACGTCACTGCAATGGCTGTCACCAAGCTGGACGGCACAGCCAAGGGCGGCGTGGTGATAGGCATCGCAGACCAGTTCAAGATACCCATCAAGTTCCTGGGAATAGGAGAGGGAATCGACGACCTGAAGGTATTTGACAAGACAGAGTTCGTGAACTCCCTGTTTTCAATTGAAGATTTAAAATTACAGTAACATATGAAGCTTTCTTACAATTGGCTCAAAGATTATCTTGAGTCCGATCTTACTCCGGAACAGGTGGCCGAGTATATGACCGCCATTGGAATAGAGGTTGACAGCGTTGAAGAGGAGGAAGAGATTCCCGGAGGCCTTCAGGGCGTGGTAGTGGCAAAGGTCCTGGAATGCGAACCGCATCCGGATTCAGACCATCTGCATATAACAAAAGTCGATGACGGAACTGGCGAGCCCCTTACCGTGGTTTGTGGCGCTCCCAACGTGGCCGCAGGCCAGAAAGTGCTTTTTGCGCGTATAGGAACCGTCCTCCCCGGCGACTTCAAGATAAAGAAGTCCAAGATCCGCGGCGTGGAGTCCTTCGGAATGATCTGCGCCGAGGACGAGTTGGGAATTGGCACCAGCCACGAGGGCATAATGGTACTTCCCGACGAGGCAGTCATCGGCACCCCTGCAAAGGATTACCTCGGCCTCAAGACCGAAGCCGTCATAGAGTATGAGATTACAGCCAACAGGGTGGACGCAGCCTCCCATATCGGCGTTGCCCGCGACCTGTACGCCTGCCTTCTCCACAACGGCCTTCCCTGCAAGTTCGCGTATCCTTCGGTAGAAGCGTTCCGCGAGGGCGAAGGCGCAGGAATCCCCATAGAGGTGGTTAACCCCGACGGCGCCCCGCGCTACAGCGGCCTTACAATCCGTGGCGTCAAGGTGGGACCTTCCCCGGAATGGCTTCAGAAGAAACTTATGTCCATAGGCCTCAAGCCTATCAATAACATAGTTGACGTATCCAACTTCGTGCTCTTCGAGTTGGGACAGCCGCTGCACACCTTCGACGCAGACAAGATCGTCGGAGGAAAGGTGATAGTGCGCCGCGCCGCTGAAGGGGAGACCATCGTCACCCTTGACGAGGTTGAGCGCAAGCTCCACGCAAACGATATGGTGATAGCCAACGCCCAGGGTCCTATGTGCATCGCCGGAGTATTCGGAGGCTTCGATTCAGGCGTTACCGAGTCTACCCAGAACGTATTCCTGGAGAGCGCCTATTTCGACCCCGCTTCAATCCGCAAGACTTCCAAGTCACATACGCTCCAGACTGACGCTTCCTTCCGCTATGAGCGCGGAGCCGATCCTTCCATAACCATCTACGCCCTCAAGCACGCTGCCCTGTTAATCCAGGAGGTGGCAGGAGGAACCATCGAAGGAAAGATCCAGGAATGCTGCGTACCGGGCATCACAGACCGCAAGCAGATTGAGTTGAACTACGACCGCATCGATGCCTTCGTGGGAAAGAAGCTCGGAGCGGAGGTCATCGAGGGCATCCTCAAGGGCCTCAATTACGAGTTCGTCAACAGGACAAATGGCGGAGCTGTCGTGGCTCCTCCTACATATATGGTTGACGTTTACAGGGAGTGCGACGTAGTCGAAGAGGTGCTCCGTATCTACGGATACAACAACATAGACCTGCCCAGGCATATGAAGATGTCAGTGAACGCCACCCCCAAGCCAGAGCCGGAAGCAATCCGCAATTCCATTTCCAACTTCTTGGCATCCAACGGCTTCACAGAGACAATGAACAATTCGCTCACCAAGGGCGACTACTATAACGGCCTGGTAACGTTCCCGCCGGAGAAATGCGTCCATATAGTAAACCCGCTTTCTTCAGACCTTAACGTGATGCGACAGACCCTCATCCTTAACGGACTTGAGGTTATAGCCTACAACATCAACCGTCAGATATCCTTCCTCAAGACCTTTGAGTATGGCTCTGTATATCAGAGACTTCCTGAGAAGGACGGTACCAACCTGGAGGGATACTTAGAGCATCCTTGCTACGCCTTGTTCTTATCTGGAACTCCTGACAAATCCTGGAGAGCCGAGTCCCGCAAGGGCAGCTTCTTCCAGCTGAAGGGCTATGTTGAACTGCTCCTGAAGCGTTACGGAGCCGACCTCAGCCAGATGTGGTGCGCTCCCGCTCCTCAGGACATATTCTCCGAGGGAATGGTATACAGCCTTCCGGGCAAGGGACGCCAGTTGGTAATGATGGGAACCGTCAACCCTCAGCTATGCCGTAAGTTCGGCGTAAAGCAGCCGGTATTCGCCGCTGAGATTGACTGGAACGTCCTGTTCGAGCTGGTAAAACGCGACAAGGTTGCCTTCAAGGAAATGCCCAAGTTCCCCGAAGTTCGCCGTGACCTGGCCCTCCTCCTGGACGAGAGCGTCCAGTACTCCGCTCTTCAGGCTGCAGCCTTCAAGGCAGGCAAGAAGATGCTCAAGCAGGTATCCCTGTTCGACGTCTACCGTGGAGAGAAGATACTTGTAGGAAAGAAGCAGTACGCATTGAGTTTCGTCCTTCAGGATCTTGAGAAGACCCTTACAGACCAGGATGTGGAGAGGGTTATGGACAACATCCTTTCGGCATTCCAGAGAGAATTCGGAGCTGTGCTCAGATAGAATATGAAGTTATCCGCCAGAATATTGCTTGCAGTGGCATCGGCGGCGCTTTGCGTCGCTGCCTGCTCCCGCGGCCCCAAGGTGATACCGCGCTCCAAGATGGAGAAGATATACACCGATATGTTTATGGCGGACCAGTGGCTTAACTTCAACATAGAAAACAGGGTTGCGGCCGACACCACGCTTTATTACGCGCCTATCTTCCGTAAATACGGTTATACCACGGAGGACTTCAACGCAAGTGTGGAGTATTATATGAGGGATCCCTTGAGATTCTCCAGAATGTTGAAGAATGTTGCCCTGAAGATGGATGCGGAGGCGCAGAGACTGCGTGGCTCCACCGGAAAGGAAAGCGAGGCTGAACTCACTACCGAGTACGAGGAAGTAACTGAAGCAGAATAATAACACTATAAGCTATGAACGATATTCTTGGAAAATACGGCTATTCTCCCGACAGGGAGGAGATGGGCAGGATACTGAGTCATATTGCCGCAAACGTGGGCGCTATGGCAAGTCCCGAGGTGTTCAAGAGGTGCTTCTCAATGATGGATCTCACGACCCTCAAGAGCAACGACACCGTACAGACGGTGCAGGCTCTCGTAAGGAAGGTGAACCGCCTTTCTACGGAATGGCCTTCATATCCGCTGCCGGCTTCAGTCTGCGTGTATCCTAACTTCGCTTCGGAGGTGGCTGCGACCAGAGCTTCCAAGAATCTTCACGTTACAGCCGTGGCTAGTTGTTTCCCTTCAGCGCAGAGCTTCCTGGAAGTCAAGGTGCGCGAATGCGAACTGGCGGTTCAGGCAGGTGCTGACGAGATAGATATCGTCTTGGCTCTCAATGCCTTCCTGGCTGGCGACTATGCAAAGGCCGGTGCAGAGATTGCCGCAATGAAGGCCGCAATCGACAGGGAGGCCGCAAAGCTCGGTAAGAAAGTGATATTGAAAGTCATCCTAGAGACAGGATTGCTGATAACTCCTGAAAACATAGCGGCAGCCTCTTTCCTTGCTATGGAAAACGGAGCTGACTTCATAAAGACATCCACCGGAAAAGTAGAGCAGAACGCGACGCCGATGGCCGCGTACGTGATGTGCCAGTGCATTTCCAGATACTACGAAGTAACCGGCACAAAGGTCGGTTTCAAGGCCGCGGGAGGCATTTCCAACGCTGCCGACGCTCTGGTCTACTACTCCATAGTCTCTGCCGTACTGGGAGAAGGGTGGCTTGACAAGGAGTATTTCCGTTTCGGCGTCAGCCGCCTTGGGAACAGCCTGATGTCTGCAATAGAGCAGCAGACCGTCACTTTCTTCTAGTCCAGGCTTTTTTTTCAAATAATCCGGAATAACACGGTTAAGAAACAGCGCTTGCAACCGTATGCGCTGTGGATTATCCGTGTTAAACGTTTCTTTTTTCTGAAAACGCTTGTCCTTCCCGACCTTTGTTCCGGAAAAGATTGAACTATGAAATGCTTAAGATTGTATTTACTGCCATTGCTTCTGGCAATGACTTTCTCCTGCCGCCCCGACGAGGACACTCCGGGCGGCGGGAGTTATTACCTTGATCTGGACAAGCTCTCCCACGAGCAGATTGTCCTGGGAGAGAAACTGGAAGACCCCTACGCACTTTCTGCGATGCAGCTCTCCTTTGCAAAACTGTACCCGACAAAGTCGGGGGTGGAAAGGCTGGAGGCAACTAACTATTATGTACGCTTCCTCCCTCTGGACGACACCCAGTTCTCCGCGCTCAAACTGATGGGAGTACAGGTGATAGACCATCCGCTGGACTATGAGATCCTCAGGGAGGGAGACTACTATCACGACCCTGAAATCCAGGAAGATGACATAACTTGGCAGTATGCCGTGGTGGACAAGGATTTCCAGTTCCCACAAGACATCCGCTACGAGATTCTGGAACAATGCTTCATACCTGAAAATGCCTCTACCAAGGCGTCAGACGTAGACTGGGAGGCTGTAGAGAGGGAGGCTTACAGGATTACAGGCAACGGAGACAGGCTTCTGCCAGGGACTAAAGCGGACGATGGCTTCCCGTCTGGGGCCATTAAGATAGTTGACGACAAATACAACGGGGGAGAGCCCATTGGAGTATCTGGTGTTATGGTATCCGTAAACAGTTTTGTCAAATTCGCCTCGGCTTATACTGACGCTTCCGGTAATTACGTGATACCCAGGAACTTCTCCTCACAGATGCGTTACAGGCTGGTGTTTCAGAACGAGATGGGATTCGGCATAGGAGTAGACCTGCTCCTGGTGCCTGCGTCGGTCTCTACTCTCGGATCAGGTCCCGCCGAGGGAATAAGCGTCAAGATAACGCAGGATTCGGATAGGAAACTCTTCAGCCGCTGCGTAGTGAACAATGCCGTCTATGACTATTTCATGCGCTGCAACAGGGAGGGCGTGAAAATAACGCCTCCCCCAAAGAACCTGCGCTTATGGCTGTTTCAGGGACTCGGAAGCAGCAGCGCCCCTATGCTCCATCAGGGAAGCGTTGTGGAGAAGAGTGTCCTTACAGACTATCTGGGTTCATACAGGGACATATTGAAGCACTTCCTGCCGGACATAACGATGGGATTGCGGAATATGCAGGATTACAGCACCATATATAACTATACCCAGCACGAACTGGCGCACGCCAGCCATTACGTACGGGTAGGGAATACTTACTGGAACAAATATATCTTGCACGTCCTTAAATCATTTGTGACTTCCGGGATGAAGGTGTACGGTGTGGGGACCGAGCCGGAGGCCGGGTACTGCGAAGTAGGGGAGATGTGGGCATATTACCTGCAGAACGTATTATACAGGGAAAGGTATGGTTATTACCTCTCGGAACTGGGAACTTCCTACTGGTTCCATCCTCAGATATTGCTCTATATGGATGACCGGGGCATCGATGACAGCAAGATATTCACCGCCCTGATGTCGACAGTCACCGACAGGGACCTTCTCCAGAAATCTCTGACAGAACTCTATCC
>JAEEGL011448032.1_pt1 | contig 11460 bp, 8 predicted proteins | sample 9134231 | NCBI WGS metagenome assembly JAEEGL01 (sample SAMN16246548, study PRJNA631951) | gut metagenome | biome: gut microbiome; feature: rumen; material: fiber-attached | host: Bos | place: Iran: Karaj | collected 2018-10
ACACGGCCCGACGGGGAGTGAAGCTTTAACGAAATGGTCAGAAGCGACGTCTCATCGAGGAAGTACCTGAGGTTCGGCCTGATAGCGGCCGCCCCGTTCTTCCTGTTCAATCCCGACTACGCCGTGCTTGACTTCATCCCGGATCTTGCCGGGTACGTGTTCCTAATACTTGCGCTCTCGAAGATGCGCGACATCAGCTCCAAGCTGGCGGAGGCCTTCTCCGGCTTCTGCAGGCTGGCCCTGGTTTCCGGGCTCCGGCTGGTGCTTTCCGTCGCGCAGTTCGCCATGTTCAACGAGGCGGAGCGGCCGACCATGAGACTCGTGCTGGCCTTCAGCTTCGCCGTGGCCGAGCTCATCTTCATATTCCCGGCGTGGAAGGCCCTGTCCGAGGGCCTGTCGTTCCTCATCCAGACCTCGCCGGACGAGGTGCCCGGATCCTCGCGCACCCTGAAGGCCCTGGCGGCGTCGCCGGTCTTCTTCACCGTGAAGGCCGTGCTGACCGTCCTGCCCGAGGCCGCCGTGCTGTCATCGCAGCGCTACGACGACGCGAGCTTCGACTGGTCGCCCTTCACCGGACTGTTCCGCGGCATGTCCATGTTCGTCGTCCTGATCGTCGGCCTCATATGGCTGACCGTGACCGAGGTGAGGCTGGTCCGGCTGTGCCGGGCAGGCGGGTTCTTCGACATGTGCCGCGGCAGATACGATTCCGAGGTCCTGACGAAGCCCAACCTGTTCACCCGCCGCCGCATCCGCGCCGTCCTCGTCATGTTCTGCGCATGCGCGTTCCTGACGACGGACCTCTATCTCGACGGTGTGAACTATCTTCCCGACTTCCTTTGCGCGGCGATGTTTGCCGTGACCTTCGTCTTCCTGCGCCGCTATTCAGGCTTCTGGAAGCACGGGCTCTTCGCCTCGGCCGGCTGCGCGGTCTTCTCTGCCGTCGGGTGGCTGGGATCCAACTCCTTCCACGAGCGCTACACCGACATACTCGTTCAGCGCGACCCGGCCGCCTGGGCCGCCTTCTGGAAGTTCTATCCCGCCAACGCCGTCGGCGCCCTGCTGCTTGCCGCCTGCGCCGTCTTCGCGGGGTTCTGCCTGAGGGACCTCATAAACGGCCACTGCGGGTACGTGTCGGATATGCTCGGGGCCGAGCATAAGCAGAACAAGCTCGACGACATCCGCAAATATCTTTATTCAAGGCTCAACGCGGCCGCGGCGCTGGGGATCGCCTCCGCGCTGGCGGACGCCGTGTACGACTATATGATGACTCTCTACGGCTCCTTCCTGTCGGAGATCTGGCTCACCGTCTGCTTCGTCCTGTCCATCCTGTTCGGCGCCTTCTCCGTCAGGGCCTGCATGGCCGTCCGCGACGAGGTCGAGGCCAGATACATGCTTGAATGAACCTGTCCGGACCGCCGCGCGGGAGTGCCGTCCAGGAGGACGCTTCAATATGACATTATCCGAAAGATTTCTTGCCGCCAAAAGACGGCTGTTCAGCCTCGCCGACTCGGACCTGAACGCCCGTCAGCGCGAGGCCGTATACCTGACGAAAGGGCCGCTGCTCGTGATCGCGGGGGCGGGCTCCGGGAAGACCACCGTGCTCGTGCGGCGCATCGCCCAGATCATCCGCTACGGCGACGCGTACGCGTCGGACAGGGTCCCGGCGTGGGCCGACGAGTTCGCCGTGGCGGGTTACGAGGGCGCCCTGTCGCTGACCCCGGCCGAGATCAGGCCCCTGCTTGCCGACTTCGCCGAGGATCCGTGTCCGCCGGACAACGTCCTTGCCATAACCTTTACGAACAAGGCCGCGAACGAGATGAAGGAGCGCCTCGGCGCCATCTTCGGCGACCCCGATATCTCCGGCCGCATATGGGCCGGCACCTTCCACGCGATCTGCATGCGCATCATCAGGGCCAATCCCGCCGCGGCCGGCTGCTCCCCCGGCACGGCCATATACGACGCCGAGGACCAGAAAAAGCTTGCCGCGAAGGTCATAAAGGACCTGGGGATCGACGACAGACAGTTCACGGTGAAGTCCGCGCTGTCGGTCATCAGCCGGGCCAAGGAAAAGCTCCAGACGCCGGGCGAGTTCGCCGCGGCCGGAGGCGGCTTCCGGGAAAAGACATACGCCCGGATCTACGAGGCGTACGACGGGGCGCTGTCGGCGTCCAACGCCCTGGACTTCGACGACATCATAATGAAGACCGTCCTCATGCTCAGGGAGAACGACGTCATCCGCAGACGTTACGCGGGCCGCTTCCGCTACGTCTGCGTCGACGAGTACCAGGACACGAACCCGGCTCAGTTCGAGCTCTGCCGGCTGCTGTCCTCGGTCCACGGCAACATAATGGTGGTCGGCGACGACGACCAGAGCATATACCGCTTCCGCGGAGCGACGGTTGAGAACATCCTCGGCTTCGACCGTGCCTGGGACAGCGTATCCGTGGTGAAGCTCGAGCAGAACTACCGCTCCACCGGTACCATCCTCTCCGCGGCAAACGCCGTCATAGAGAAGAACCCGTCGAGGCACGAGAAATCCCTCTGGACCGAGAACGGGAAGGGGACCAGGATCCGCCTAGAGCGGTGCAGCGACGAGTCCGACGAGGCCGCCCGGATAGCCGACATGATACTCACGGCCAAGGCCGAGAAGCGCCGCTCGTTCCGCGACTTTGCCGTGCTATACCGGGTGAACGCCCAGTCAAACAGCATAGAGCGGATCTTTGCCCGCAGCGCCGTCCCGTACCGCATCTACGGCGGCCAGCGGTTCAACGACCGCAAGGAGATCCGCGACATCGTGGCCTACCTGCAGCTGATCTGCAACCCGTCCGACCGCATAAGGATGAGGCGCATAATCAACGAGCCCAGGCGCAAGATAGGCGAGCAGACCCTTGCCGCGGTGGAGGCGCTGGCCGACGAGACCGGCCGCGGGGTCGGGGACATAATCGGGCACGCGGAGGAGTTTTCCGCCCTTCAGCGATCCGCCGCGAAACTCGCGGACTTTGCCGGCATGATGGACAGACTGAGGCAGATCAGGGCCGACGGCTGCCCGCTCGACGCCTTCATCCGCCGGGTGCTTGACGTCACCGGCTACAGGCAGATGCTCGTCGATGCCGGCGAGGAGGAGCGCGACAGGCTCGACAACCTCGACGAGTTCGTATCCGGCGCCGTGGAGTACATGAGGCGCTCCGGCGACGACGCGACGCTCGAGGGCTTCCTCGAGGAGAACGCGCTGGTCGCCGACGTCGACGCCTACGACGAGACCGCCGACGCCGTCGTGCTCATGACCGTCCACAGCGCAAAGGGGCTGGAGTTCCCTGTCGCCATACTCCCCGGCATGGAGGAGGGGGTGTTCCCCGGGACCCAGGCCGTAATGGAGCCGTCGGAGCTCGAGGAGGAGAGGCGGCTGGCATACGTCGCCATCACCCGGGCAAAGGAGGAACTTTACGTCTATTACGCCGCAAAGCGGCTGCTGTACGGCAGGACCTTCGGCTACGGCCTGTCGAGGTTCGTCGCCGACATCCCCGGCGAGCTCATAGAGAAGCGGGTCTCTCCCGCCCGGGCCGCCGAAGAGAGGGACGGCCGGCGCGGCGCCGGATACGGCGACTGCGGAGGACGCGTCCGGGACGGCTCCGATTCCGGCGGGGACATCGGGGGCATCAGCTACCTGCACCGCCCGGCCGCGGAAGACCGCGCCTTCGCGCCGCAGGGCGGCCGCGCCGGGAGCGGCTCCGCACCGGTGGGCACGGTCTACGTACCTAAGAAGAGCGCGGCCGCCGCCCCTCGCAGGCTCTTTGCCGAGGGCGACAGGGTCGTCCACCCCACCTTCGGGGCCGGCGAGATCATCTCCGCGAAGCAGATGGGCGCCGACGTGCTGTACGAGATCGCCTTCGACACCGCCGGCACCAAGAAGGTGATGGCTACGTTCGCTAAGCTCTCGCCCGAGACGGAGGACTGAACGGTTTTTCCGATCCGCGACGCAGTAAACGGCCGAAAAACGGCGAAAAACGGCGAAACCGCGAGGTTTTGCCGGGCTAGATTAAAAAATCCGGATTTTTTGAAAAAAAGCTATTGACAACCCGTGGGCCGGGTGCTATAATATGCAAGTCTGAAAAATAGGGCCCCAGAGCCCGCATCTTACTCGGAGGAAAACAATGTCCACTTACATGGCAAAGCCCGAGACCGTCGAGCGCCGCTGGTTCGTCATCGACGCCGCCGGAAAGCCTCTCGGCAAGACCGCTGTGAAGGCCGCCACCATTCTTCGCGGCAAGCACCGCCCCGAATTCACCCCCCACGTCGACTGCGGCGAATATGTGATCATCATCAACGCCGGAAAGGCCGTCCTCACCGGCAGAAAGCTCGAGCAGAAGTACTACTGCCGCCACTCCGGCTACATCGGCGGACTGAAGAAGCTTCAGTACAAGGAACTCATGGCCACCCGCCCCGAAATGGCCATGGAGCTCGCAGTCAAGAGAATGCTCCCCGACAACAGCATCGGCCGCAAGTCCATGACCAGACTTCACGTCTATGCCGGGCCCGAGCACAAGCACGCCGCCCAGAAGCCCGTCGAGGCCTGAACGTCAGAGGAGGTAACCCACAATGTACGAAAGCGCCAAGCCCTTTTTCTACGGCACCGGTAGAAGAAAGAAATCCGTAGCCCGCGTCCGCGTGTATCCGGGCACCGGCTCCGTCACCATCAACGGGAAGAGCATCGACGAGTACTTCGGCCTCGAGACCATGAAGCTCATCGTCAACCAGCCGTTCGAAGTCACCGGCACCGCCGGCAAGTTCGACATCGTCTGCACCGTCGTCGGCGGCGGTCTCTCCGGCCAGGCCGGAGCCATCCGTCACGGCCTCTCCCGCGCCCTCGTCCTTGCCGACGAGGCCAACAAGGCTCCCCTCAAGGCCGCCGGCTTCCTCACCCGCGACCCCAGAATGAAGGAGAGAAAGAAGTACGGTCTCAAGGCCGCACGCCGCGCCTCCCAGTTCTCGAAGAGATAATCTCATCCGCATCCGGACGGTGTCTTTTGCCGTCCGGTATTTGCGGTTTCGGCCGTTTCCGCGCCGGACGCGCCGGGCTGTATCCCGGCGCGTCGGCTCGGCGCGCGTGCGCGCGCACGGCCGCACGCATGTTGTAATTATGTTTTAAAAACTATTCAGGAGGTTATTCCACGTTATGAAGAAGAAATTGACTACGGTCGAATTTCGCGGTACTCCCGAACAGGAGGCGAAGCTGCTCGCCGTGATCGCCAAGTACGAAGGAGTCGACGGCAAGATGATGCCGGTGCTCCAGGAGGCCCAGGACATTTACGGCTATCTTCCGATCGAAGTCCAGAAGATCATCGCCGAGAAGACCGGGACCCCGCTCGAGGAGATCTACGGCATAGCGACTTTCTATTCTCAGTTCAAGCTCAATCCCAACGGCGTGTATTCCATTGCCGTCTGCCTCGGGACCGCCTGCTACGTCAAAGGCTCTCAGGCCATCATCGAGGAGATATCCCGGCAGCTCGGCGTCGAGGTTGGCTCCACCAGCCCCGACGGGAAGTATTCCCTTGAAGCCACCCGCTGCATCGGCGCCTGCGGACTTGCACCCGTCATGACCATAAACGGCGACGTCTACGGACGCATGACCAAGGATCAGGTCGCCGGCATCCTTGCCAAATACCGCTGACATTCGGGAGGAGATTAGAATATGAAGACGATATCCGAACTCTATGCAGCAAAAGAAGTCGAGAACAGCAAGACCTATCCGGTCCTCGTGACCGTCGGCATCGCGACCTGCGGCCTGGCCGCCGGCGCGGGCCCCGTCATCGACAAGCTCAAAGAGCTGGCCTCCGGCAACGCCGACGTCTGCGTGAAGCAGGTCGGCTGCATAGGCATATGCCAGCACGAGCCCATCTGCGAGGTCTATGTCAACGGCGAGCGCTTCACCTACGTGAAGATGAACGCCGAAAAGGCCGCCAGGGTCTATGAGCAGCACATTCTCGGCGGCCGCCCCGTCGAGGAGTTCATGCTCACCGAGAAGGGCGAGCCCGTCCAGAACCTCATGGGCACCACCTTCATGAAGCTCCAGAAGCGCGTCGCCATGCGCAACTGCGGCATCATCGACCCCGAATCCATCGACGAGTACATCGGCAGGGACGGCTACCGCGCCCTCGCCAAGGTCCTGACCGAGATGACCCCGGACGGCGTCATCCAGCAGGTCCTCGACTCCGGTCTCCGCGGCCGCGGCGGCGGCGGCTTCCCCACGGGCCTCAAATGGAGGTTCGCCTGCTCCAACAGAGGACAGGTCAAGAAGTACGTCTGCTGCAACGCCGACGAGGGCGACCCCGGAGCGTTCATGGACAGATCCGTGCTTGAGGGCGATCCCCACTCCGTCATCGAGGCCATGGCCATCGCGGCCTACGCCATCGGTTCGGACGAGGGCTACATCTACGTCAGGGCCGAGTACCCCACCGCCATCAAGCGCCTCACCATAGCCATCGAACAGGCCCACAGATACGGCCTGCTCGGCGAGAACATCTTCGGCACGGGCTTCAATTTCGACGTCAAGCTCCGCTTCGGCGCCGGCGCGTTCGTCTGCGGCGAAGAGACCGCCCTTATGACCTCCATCGAGGGCAACCGCGGCGAGCCCAGGCCCCGTCCTCCGTTCCCGGCTGTCAAGGGTCTGTTCGCGCGTCCCACCATCCTCAACAACGTCGAGACCTACGCCAACATCGCCCAGATCATCCTCCAGGGCGCCGACTGGTACCAGTCCCTCCAGTGCCCCGGCTGCGCGGCCGGAACCAAGGTCTTCGCCCTCACCGGCAAGATCACGAACACGGGTCTCGTCGAGATCCCCATGGGCACTACCCTGCGCACCATCATCGAGGACATCGGCGGCGGCGTTCCGAACGGAAAGAAGTTCAAGGCCGCCCAGACCGGCGGACCTTCCGGCGGATGCATCCCGGCCTCGCTCATCGACACCCCCATCGATTACGACAACCTTGCCAAGATCGGCTCCATCATCGGCTCCGGCGGCCTCATCGTCATGGACGAGGACACCTGCATGGTCGATATGGCCCGCTTCTTCCTCGACTTCACGGTCGACGAATCCTGCGGAAAGTGCGCCCCCTGCCGCATAGGGACCCACAGGCTCCTTGAGATCCTGGACAGGATCATAGCCGGCAACGGCACCCTCGAGGACCTCGACAAGCTCGAGGAGCTGGCCACCTACGTCAAGTCCGCCTCTCTGTGCGGACTCGGCCAGACCGCTCCGAACCCCGTCATCTCCACCCTTGTCCGCTTCAGGGACGAGTACGTCGCCCACGTGGTCGACAAGAAGTGCCCCGCCGGCGTCTGCAAGAACCTGCTCCGCTACCGCATCCTCGAGGACAAGTGCAAGGGCTGCACGGCCTGCGCCAGGAAGTGCCCCGTCGGAGCCATCAGCGGCACCGTGAAGAATCCTCATAAGATCGACACGTCGAAGTGCATCAAGTGCGGCGTCTGCATGGCGACCTGCAAGTTCGGCGCCATAGTCAAGGAATAAGAAGGGAGAACAGCGATGGACGTCAATGTCAAAATCAACGGCAAAGACTATGCCGTAAAGCAGGGAATGACCGTTCTCGAAGCGGCCCGTGTCGCGAATATCGACATCCCCACCCTCTGCTACCTCAAGGACATCAACGAGATCGGCGCCTGCCGTCTCTGCCTCGTTGAAGTCTCCGAAGGCGGAAAGCCCTTCAAAATGGTCACCGCCTGCGTGTACCCCGTATCCGAGGGCATGCAGATTCTCACCAACACCCCCAAGATCAACGCGGCCAGAAAGACCAACCTCCAGCTGGTCCTTTCCAACCACGAGAAGAAGTGCCTGACCTGCGTCCGCTCCACCACCTGCGAGCTGCAGCGCCTGTGCAACGAGTACAAGGTCGACGAGGACTACTTCAAGGGCGACCAGCCCAAGTTCGCCATCGACGCGAGCTCTCCCGCCATCATCCGCGACAACAACAAGTGCATCCTCTGCCGCCGCTGCGTTGCCGCCTGCAAGACCATGCAGGGTATCGGCGTCATCGGCGCCAACGACCGCGGCTTCGACACCCACATCGGCTGCCAGTTCGAGAAGGATCTCGGCGACGTGGCCTGCGTCAACTGCGGCCAGTGCATCGTGGCCTGCCCCGTCGGCGCCCTCTATGAGAGGGACGATACCGACAAGGTAAGGGCCGCCATCACGGATCCGACCAAGAAGGTCTACATCTGCACCGCTCCCTCCGTCCGCGCCCAGATCGGCGAATGCTTCGGCTACGCCCCCGGCACCGACTGCGAGCCCCAGATGGTCGAGGCCCTCAAAATGCTCGGCTTCGACGGCGTGTTCGATATGAACCTCACCGCCGACCTGACCATCATCGAAGAGGCCAACGAGCTTATCTCCCGCATCCAGAACGGCGGCACGCTGCCCATGATGACCTCCTGCTCGCCCGGATGGATCAAGTACTGCGAGCATTACTTCCCCGAGTTCACCGAGAACCTCTCCACCTGCAAGTCCCCGCAGCAGATGTTCGGCGCCCTGATGAAGACCTACTTTGCCCAGAAAGAGGGCATCGACCCGAAGGATATCTTCTTCGTGTCCGCCATCCCCTGCACGGCCAAGAAGTTCGAGGTCGGCAGGCCCGATCAGTCCGCCTCCGGCTATCCGGACGTGGACGTCGCCGTGACCACCCGCGAGGTCGGCAGGATGATCCAGCAGGCCGGCATCGACTTCCGCGCCCTTAAGGGCACCGAGTTCGACAAGCCGTTCGACTTCGGATCCGGCGCCGGCGCCATCTTCGGCGCGACCGGCGGTGTCATGGAGGCCGCTCTCCGCTACGCTGCCGAGATCATCCTCGGCAAGCCGCTCGAGAAGCCCCTCGAGACCCCCGAGATCAGGCGCCAGAACGGCAGCGACGACGGATACCGCACCGCCACCTACAAGGTCGGCGATCTCGACGTCAAAGTCGCCGTCGCCTCCGGCACCAAGAACGCGAAGCAGCTGCTCGAGGACGTCAAGTCCGGCAAGCTCGACGTTCAGTTCATCGAGATCATGTGCTGCCCCGGCGGCTGCGTGAACGGCGGCGGCCAGCCCTACCAGCCCGCATCCGTGCGCAACACCGTCGATCTGCGCGCCCTGCGCGCCTCGGTGCTCTACAACGACGACATTAACTGCGACATCCGCGAGTCCCAGAAGAACGCCGCCGTGTGGAAGCTCTACGAGGAGTTCTTCGGCACGCCCAACAGCCACAAGGCCCACGAGGTGCTCCACACCTCCTACATCAAACGCGGCCTCTGAACCGCGCTGTATGCAACGCCCTCGCCCGGATCCTCCGGGCGAGGGCTCTTTTATCTTGACATTTGAGATAAATGGATATATAATTAGTTTATTAAGAATCATTGCGGAGGATAGAGCATTGTCATCATTCAACAGGTCCGGAAAGATATGCGCCGCTGCGTGCGCTCTGATCGTCGCCCTTGCCGCGGCGCTGGCGCTGCTTGCCGGCTGCACGGGAGTCGGCGGCCCGTCGGACGGCAGCTCGGGCGACGCCGACAGCCAGGTGCAGACCGAGCCCTCCCTCAACGAGATCCTCATGGCTGATCTCGAAAAATACATCGTTATAAGGCCCGACGTCGCATCCGACGAGGTCGTCGACGGCATCGGCGAGTTCTATTACGCCCTCAAGGACGCCCTGCCCGTCAAGCTGACCATCAAGGACGACTTTCTCAAGGAGGGCGATCCCCGCTTTGCCCTCAACGAGTTCGAGATCCTTCTCGGCAAGACGAACCGCGAGGAGTCCAAAAGCTTCATCGCCGGCCTCCGCCCGCGCGACTACGGCTACGCCATCATTGGCAAGAAGCTGGTCATCGCCGGCGGCAGCGACGAGAGCACGGTGCTTGCCTTAAGGAAGTTCATGTCCGACGTCGTCGGGCCCCTTGCCGAAGGAGCGGAGGTCTTCTTTTCAGCCTCGTCGGCGGTGACGGTGCCCGGCGACTACGCCGTCCGGCAGCTGTCTGTCGGAGGCGTTCCGATCGGCAGCTTCACGCTGGTATACGCGGTCTCGTCCAAGAACGGAGAGAGGCTCGTCGCAGAGTCCGTCCGCGACACGGTGCTCGACGTCACAGGCGTGGAGATCCCGATATATTCCGACAAAGAGCTCATATCCGACAAAGAGCTCGCCGCCTCCGTCTCCAACAGGATCCTTGTCGGGAGCATCATGGGCGACTCCGACGAGTCCCCCGATCTGGTCGGAAACGAGTATATCATCGGCTTCGACGGAAAGGACGTGCGGCTGATCGGTCTGAACGCCCAGCAGCTCATGCAGGCCGCCATGCATCTCACGGGGCTTATGAGCGCGTCGAGGCAGGAGAAGCTCGACGTAAAGATAGGCGTCTCCGAGAGGATCTCGTTCGACGATTCGGCTCTGAGCGCCATGACGTTCAACGTCCTTGTGAACACAAACGGAGAGCGCCAGCGGCGAGCCCTGAAGATGGTCGAGAACTACATGCCCGACACCGTCGGGTTTCAGGAGGCGTCGCCGTCCTGGATGAGATATCTCGAGACCAACATGCGCAGGCTCGGCTACGAGTTCGTAGGCGAGGGCCGCAACGGCGGCGACAGCGGCGAGTACAACCCGATCTTCTACAACGCGTTCAGGTTCAAGGTGCTCGAGTCCGGGACCAGATGGCTTTCGCCCACGCCCGAAAAGCCGTCCAAGTTCAGCAATTCCTCGCTCAACCGCATATACACATACGCTCTGCTGGAGCGCCTGTCGGACGGAGTTCAGATCCTGGTCGTCAACACGCACCTCGACCACAGCGGCTCCGCCCCGCGCGAGAAGCAGGCGACCGTCCTGGCTGCGTTCATAAAGCCCTATATGGAGCAGAACATGCCCATAGTGCTGACCGGCGACTTCAACACTTCGTCCGGCAGCACCGCTTACAAGACGGTGATCGGCACCGGCCTTGCCAACTCCTCGGAGATCGCCCTCAGCGCGTCCCGCAGCCACACCTACTCGACCTGGGGCGACTCGCGCATAACCATCGACTTCCTGTTCGTCAACGCGGCCAAGGTCTATGTCAGCACCTACCGCGTATGCACGGAGCAGATCAACGGCGACTACTGCTCCGACCACTATCCGGTCTTTATCGAGTATTCGCTGAAAAACTGACCGCCGCTGCTAATGCGCCCGGCCGCCTCCCTGCGGCCGGGCGTTTTTTGCCCCTCTTCCGGGGCGTCCTGTCCCCCTTTATGCGGGGCCCGGAAAAACTCGTTGAAAATCCCCAAAAAAACGCAAAAAACCGCTTGACAAGGAGAGGCGGAAGTGGTATAATATGCAGGCTGTCGCGAAGAAGAGGCCCCGGGAAAGGGCTGAAACGGAGCGCCGGAAGGTCATTGAAAATTGAACAACAGACGAGGAAGTACAAGCACGCAAGTGCGAAGGAAACTCGGTCAAGAAC
>JAEEGL013815897.1_pt1 | contig 11460 bp, 8 predicted proteins | sample 9134231 | NCBI WGS metagenome assembly JAEEGL01 (sample SAMN16246548, study PRJNA631951) | gut metagenome | biome: gut microbiome; feature: rumen; material: fiber-attached | host: Bos | place: Iran: Karaj | collected 2018-10
CGTTGAAATCCCCATTTCACAGCCGAGCCCGAATTCGCCGCCGTCCGTAAAGCGCGTTGACGCGTTTACGTAGACCGCCGCGCTGTCCACGTTGTTTTGGAAATACTCCGCCGCCGCCTTGTCTTCCGTCACTATCGCGTCGCTGTGATGCGTTGAATGCGCCGCGATGTGTGATACGGCTTCTTCAACTCCGTCAACGATCTTTACAGCCATTATATAATCAAGAAATTCCGTATCGAAATCAAGCTCGCCTGCGGGTACGCCGTCGATCATCGTCGCCGCTTCGGTGTCGAGCCGCAGCTCTACGTTTGAGAGCCGCTCTTTCAGCTTCGGCAGAAATTCGGCTGCTATCGCGCGGTCAACAAGGCAGACCTCCGCGGCGTTGCAGACGGACGGGCGAGACGTTTTTGCGTTATGCACGATGTCAAGCGCCTTTGCCTGATCCGCGGCTTTGTCAATATATACGTGACATATACCCGTTCCCGTTTCTATGCACGGGATAGTTGAATTCTGTAAACAGCTCTGTATAAGTCCTTTGCCGCCGCGCGGGATGAGTACGTCAACGAAGCCGTTTGCTTTCATAAGCTCGTTTGCGCTCTGACGCGAAGCGTCGGGGACGAGATTTATAAAATCCTCCGGTATGCCGCAAAGTCTTAACCCCTCGCGCATCGCTTCCACTATCGCTTTTGCCGAGCGGTAGCAGTCGCTTCCGCTGCGCAGAACGCAGACGTTTGACGATTTGAAGCAGAGCACCGCCGCGTCAGACGTTACGTTCGGGCGGCTTTCGTAAATTATCGCGACGACGCCGAGCGGCACCGTCTTTTTCGTTATTTTAAGACCGTTCGGGCGCGTGTTTTCTGACAGTATCACGCCTACGGGATCGGGCAGGGAAGCGACGGCTTCCATACCGTCCGTCATACCCTTTATGCGCTTTTCGTCAAGGCGCAGGCGGTCTAGCATGGACGCGGAGAGCTTGTTCTGCGCCGCTTCCACGTCCTCGGCGTTTGCTTTAAGTATCAGATCGCCGTGCGCTCTGATGCAATCCGCCATTTTATATATCGCCGCGTTTTTTATATCCGTCGTAAGCGACGGCGCGGAATACGACGCTTTTTTTGCAAGCGCCAGCATTTGCTGTGTGGTCATTGTTTTTTACCCGTAAAGCGCGTGCCGACCGGCTTTCCCTCGCATATATCGTAAAGCGCCTCCGGCTTTGCGCCGTTGCATATCACCATATCTATGCCGCGCTTTGTGACAAGAGAAGCCGCGGACAGCTTCGTCTTCATGCCGCCCGTGCCGAGAGAAGTGGACGATCCCTCGCCTAAGCTCATTATATACCCGTCCATATCCGATACCGTGGGTATGAGCTCGGCGCTTTTGTCCTTGTGCGGATCGGCGGTGTATAACCCGTCTATGTCGGACAGCAGCACGAGAAGATCCGCCTTTGCGCCTATCGCTACGAGCGCGGATAACGTGTCGTTATCTCCTATGCCGAGCTCCGCGGTCGACACCGTGTCGTTTTCGTTTATTATCGGCAAAGCGCCTAACTGCAGCAGTCTGTTTAACGTATTTGAAAAGTTTTCGTACTTTGTTTCATCTTCAAAATCGTCAGCGGTCAGAAGTATCTGCGCCACGTTGTGATGATATTCGCCGAAGAGCTTGTCGTAAACGTACATCAGCTCGCACTGGCCGACGGCCGCCGCCGCCTGCTTTGTGGGAATATCCGTCGGGCGTTCCGGTAAAGACAGCTTTCCCACGCCCATTCCGATAGCGCCGGATGATACGAGCAGTATCTCGTTGCCGGAATTTTTCAGGTCAGAAAGCACTTTCGCGAGTTTTTCCGTCTGCCTTATGTTAAGCCTGCCCGTTTTGTGAGCGAGCGTTGACGTTCCTACTTTTATTACTATCCTCATTTTATTTCCACGCTTACGCCGGTCTTTGCCGACTCGTATACAGCGTCAATTATCTTCATAAGCCATACGCCGTCCTCCGCGGGCGCCAGACATTCGCGCTTGCCCTCGGCGGCGTCAACGAAACCTATTATCTCGGAGACGAACGCCGGCTCGAAACGGAACGAATGCTCGCCTTCGGGGGTAAAGGTTATGAATTTGCCGTCTTTCGTAGTTAAGACACGCATCTGATTGACGGAAGTTCCGGCTTTTGTGCCGAACAGCTGAACGTCGCCGACGTCGCCTTCGATATTGAGGTTGAAGCTCGCTTCGATAGACAGCGTCAAGCCGTTGTCAAAGCGGATCATCGCGGCGCAGAGGTCTTCAACCGTGTAGGGATGCTCGCCCTGATCGACGACCCAGCCCAGCTCGCTTTCCGCGCGGTGCATACCTAAGTTGTCGTACGTCACGCCGAAAGCCGTCACGGGCTTCGGATTGCCGGCCAAATATCTCGTCAGGTCTATTACGTGCACGCCTAAATCTATCAGCGGACCGCCGCCGGAGAATTCTTTATCACCAAACCAGCCGCCCGGGCAGCCGTTCTGACGCAGATAAGTCGCTTTTGCGTAGTAAATGTCGCCGAAAGTGCCGTCAGCAACGAGCTTTTTGACGGTGTCCGCGTCCTCACCGAAGCGGCGTACGAAACCGAGCTGCAAAAGCTTGCCGGTTTTTTTCGCCTCGTCCGCCATCTCCTGCGCCTCGGCTGCATTCAGCGCCATGGGTTTTTCGCAGAGGACGTTTGCGCCGCCGCGCAGCGCGGCTATCGTGCAGTCCTTATGCGCGCTGTTCCATACGCAGACGCTCACGCAGTCAAGCTGCTCGTTTTTCATCATTTCTTCCGCGTTTGTATATTTCTTCGGGAAGCCGTATTTTTCGGCAAATTCGTCAAGCTTTTTTTCGTCTATATCGCAGCATGCCGCGAGCTCGACTCTGCCTTCAGCCTCAAGCTCTTTATAGCCCTTCATGTGCCAGTGGCTTATGCCGCCGGTGCCAATTACGCCAACTCTCGTTTTTTTCATAATTTAATTCTCCCTTATGGTTTTCTTAAGAAATTCAACTGCCATGCCTATATCTTTTGCCGGGTCGTCTCCCGCCTCGCGCTCTATCGTCAAAAAGCCTTTGTAGCCTATTTCTTCAAGCGCTTTCAAGTACGTCGGGAAGCCTACGCCGCCTTCGCCTAACGGCACCTCGCGGAAGAACGATATCCCCGCTATGTCCTCGGGCGCGGGCGTTACGCCGTATATGTATTCCGGGTTTGTTTTATGAAGCATCAGCCCGTCCTTTGCGTGGGTGTGGACTATGTATTTTTTTAGGTTGAAAACGGCTTTTACCGGGTCGTCTCCCGTTACCATAACGAGGTTCGCCGGGTCTAAATTCACGCTTACGCCGGTTGAGTCAAGGCTGTCAAGGAAGCCTTTTAAAACCTCCGACGTCTCAGGACCCGTCTCAACGGCGAAATGCGAGCCGATTGAATCCGCGTATTCCGCGAGCTGACGGCAGGCGTCCTGCATTATTTTATATCTTTCGTGACCGGGATCGCCCGGCACGACGCCGATGTGAGTCGTAACGACGTCCGTTTCAAGATCCTTTGCAAGGTCGAGTATGCGCTTTGATTTTTCTATCAAGCCGGGGTTAAGCTCTGCGTGACCGAATCCGCGTCCCAGGTCGCCGCATATTGCGGAGAACACAAGGCCGTTTGATTTTACGTAGTCAAGCAGCTCTTTTCTTTTTTCGCCTTTTAAGTTCTCCGGCGAGTTTTCGCCTGACGTGGCGTACATCTGCAAACCTTTTGCGCCTATCTCAGCCGCTTTTTTTATGGCGTCTCTTATCGGGAGGCGGAAGGAATCCACCATTACGCCTATGGGAAATGAATACATACCGTTTTCTCCTTTATTAACTTTATATTATTTGCTCACGTACCTGAACAGAGCAACAACGTCTTTGTTGTCAGCGTCGCCGTCCTGATTGAAATCGTATACGGAAAGGTCGGATACGCCGCCGGTTATGCCTCTGAAAAGCAGGACTATATCTTTGTTCGTAAGGTCGCCGTCGCCATCACAGTCGCCCGGGACAACGCCGCTGAAATCCGTTATTATCCGCACGCCGGAGGGAAAACCCGTCTGATTTTCGCTCAGCTTTTCCCATTTTGCGGCGCTCCCTTTGAAATAAACGGTCTTAAGTCCGCCGCAGCCTAAGAACAGACAGTCGCCGAGCGACGATATGCTGTCCGGGAATATCACGCTTTCAAGTCCGGTGCAGTCGCGGAAGGCGTTCTCGCCGACAAACAGCACGCCGTCCGGCACGGTGAGTTTTTTTAGAGCGGTGCAGCCGCTGAACGCAAAGCCGCCTACCGTGCGCAGACTGTTCGGCAGTCTGACCTCGGACAGCTTTACACATCCTGCGAATATACCCTCGCTCAAAGTTACGGTGCCGCCCTCAATCTTTGCGGACGTAAGACTTTCACACTGTGCGAAAGCCCGCTTGCCCACGGTCTTTATGCTTGACGGAACGGTTATCCCCGTAAGCTTAACGCAGCCTAAAAACGCGTCGTCGCCTATTTTTTCTAACGTCGCAGGTAAAGAAACGCTTTTAAGCTCGGTACAGCAGGAAAACGCGCTGTCGCCTATATTTATCACTCCGTCCGGTATGACCGCGCCGGTTATCTTGCCGCAGTTTGAAAATGCAAACGGACACACAGCCGTAACGGGAAGCGTCCTGCCGCCTATATAAGCCGTTTTCGGTATATCAAGAACGCCGGACGGGGTCCCGTCGTAGCCGGACACCTCGCAGTGGTCGCCGCAGTCGCTGTATATAAGACTGCCGGACGAAGCCGACACACCTGCCGCAAAACAGGCGAGCGCAAAGGCAATAGCGAAAATAAAGCATAAAAACTTTTTCATGTTATAAATAATACCACATTCTTTTATAAATGTCAATGTATTTTTATGCTGTCGTTATTATATTAATCCTGTTTTTTGTCAAAATCGAGCGTAAGCTCGTAATCGCCGAGATGCTTCATTTTAAAGCCGTTTTTCTTGTATTCCTCGTAATCAAACGCTTCAAGCTCGTCTATTGCAAGCTTGTGGAATTCGTAAAAATTATGCCACCATTCCCAGCCGGAGCCGAGCGAATTTGAAAGGTATGAGTCGGCAATGTCGCACGCGGTCTGCGGAGCCACGTAAAACGCGCCCATCGCAAGGACGTTTACGCCGTTGCCGGTTATCGCTCTCGTGGCGGCGGGCAGACTTTCAACGACGCCGGCGTGCACGTGCGGGCATTTGCTTGCCGCTATGTGTATCCCCATGCCCGTGCCGCAGAAAAGCAGCGCGCGCTCAAAATTCCCCTCGGATATCTGCGCGCCGACGCGAAGCCCCACGCGGTGGAACATATTCTCCGTATCAGCCGGGTCGCTGTCCTTCGTTACGCCCAGATCCGTTATTTTCCAGCCTTTTTTGCGCAGGTGCTCGACCACTACCTCTTTAAGAGGGAAGCCCGCGAAATCGGCGCCTACGACCAGATATTTGTCTTTTACGGTTTTCATGATTTTCTCCTTATTATTAGTTTTTTGTAAAACGGGATTCAGCGGACTATGAGGACCGCCCTGTATTTTTCTATCTTTACGGCGCTCTGACCGCTTGCCTCCGTGACCGTGCAGTCGTACGGGTCGTATATATAATACTTTTCGTATCCGTCGCCGAGCGTTACCGTCTTTACGCTGTTCGTTGAATTTGCAAGATATACGACCGTCTTGTTATCGTCTTCCCGTTTGTATTCTGATATGAACACGCCGGATTTTATCCTTGCGTGCATAGGCGTGTCGTATTTTTCCGCTATCGCGTTTTTGACGTTTCCGGTATAAACGCCGACGAGCTTTGATTTAAGCGTGTTGAAACGCGCGGTCTCGTTTACGTTGTCGCACGTTTTCGGCATGCAGTCAAGCCATATTATTTTACCGCCGGACGCTTCAAAATCAGTTAACTTTTCAAGCGCGTCGCAGCTTATAACGCTGACGGACGGCATGACAATGAGCGAATATTCGCCCGCGCCTATCTTCATTTTGCCGCCGGAAACCGTCGATCTTGCAACGCTCTGAGCGTCAAGCACGGTAAAATCGTATCCTGCGCGGAGTATGTCGTAACACGTGTCCTGCATAAGGCGGTTGATTTTCGCCGCCTCGTCAGAGCCGTTATAGTCAAAGTGCGTCCCCGTCGCCGTATACGCGGCTCTCACCGCGTCCACGGGGTAGAACACGCCTATCTCGGACGTCGTGTAAGCCGTATCGAGCAGTACGTTTATCCTGCCGACGTAATCCGTGAATTTCTGCAGATCTTTTGCCGGAATGTCGCTGTCGCCGCATATAACGGTGTAAGTGTTCGCTCCGAAAAGCGACGTCAGCGTCGCGCCGGCTATAGTGTATTTGCCCGGCTCGGCGAAGAACGGCGCGCCCGCGACCGCGGACGGCGTGAATTCAAGGTGTACCTTCTGCTTGCCCGCGTTCTTCGCCGCGGACGATACGTATTTCAGCCCCATGAAATTGCCTATGTCCGTACCTTTGCCAAGCAGTCTGTCCGGTTCTATCTGTAAAACGTCGCCGCCCGGTATGCCCATTGCGCCGCACAGCTGCATAAAGTCGCCGCCGTACGTCTCTATCTGCCTTTGTATGTTTTCCTCAAACAGCAGATGCCCGGAGGACAAAACGCCGTTTTGCTCACACCATTTTGCTATCTGCTCAAAATACGATACGCGGAACAACTCGGAAACGGTTTGGTAGAAATTGACTCTCACGAGCCTGTCGTGATCCGTATTTCCGGCGTAGAGAGAGTATAAATTCTCTTCAATATCATAGCCGTGCATCTCTTTGAATTTCTCCGGCATCCTGTCCGTCCACACCACGTAGTTTTTCATATCGCGGTTTCCGAGCTGCGGCTCGTCCGTAAAGAAAGCCTCAACGTAATCAAAGGTGTCGCCCAATTTGTCTTTATATTTTTCGTAAGTCAGATAAAGAAAACGCTTTACCGCGTCGGGATTAAGCAGGTCCACGTCGCGCAGGGTGGAGAAGTCCGCCGGATCCTCTTTTTTCTGATTCGTAACGCGCCTTGCGTACACGTAAACGGTGTATTTTCCGCTGTTTTTCGCGGCTATACGTTTTCCGTCCGTCTCAAGCGGGGTAGTTTTGCCGTTTGATACGAGGTCCGCGCCGGCGATCTTTATATAATTATCCGGCAGAGTGTAGTTTATATCGCCGCTGCCCTCAAGCTTTATAAGCTCGATGCCCGTCGCCTCATATTCGTCGTGATCCTTTAAAACCTGCCCGAACGCTTTGCCGCTCGGCCACTGGTATTCGTCGTAGATCCATACGTGAAGACCTATGCCGTGAGATTTGTCAAACGCGTTTTTAAGTATCTCAAACTCTTTGTCGTTCTGCAGATAGTCCTGCGCGAATCTTACGTTTGTCACAACGCCGCCGTAGCCGTTGTCCTTCAGCTTTGCCGCGGTGAACTCATAAGCGTTGTCAAAGCAGTAAAGCAGTTTTTTGGGCTTGTATTTGCTATCGGGCGCCGTGAATTCAACGCCTTTGTAATAAGCGGAAAGATCCGGCAGCTCCGTTTGCTTTTCGCCCTTGCTCTTAATGCCCTCAAACGCTTCCGCCTCCTCTTCCGTTTTGAAAAACGCGTAGGAATAGATTATAAACGTGTCCGTCGTGTTCGCGTTGTTTTCAAACATATCCATCCGCAGATCCGTGTAATTGCCCTCCACCGGTTTGTCGTCGGCGGCTATGAACAAAACGACGCTTTCCTGCAGATCGAGTATTATTTTCCGCTCGCCCGTGCCGCCGTAAGAGAAGCGGTACGTCGGATACGACGCGGGGTTGTGTACGCTTTCCGTCTTGTATCTTATATCGCCCTGCATATCGTCGCGGCTCGTGTAAAGAAACATAACGAAATACGGATAGTCGTCAATGCTGAATTTTCCCTCCGGCAGAGGCAAGGTCATATACGGATCGAAGCAGTACGTCGGATCGGGGTTGTCGCCGGACGGCAGGAAATTGACTTTCAAACCTGTCCCGACGTATTCCGTCGTAACGTTATACAGATTTGAGCAGGAAAACGCGTTTTTTTCGTCGCTGAAATCCACGTAATAATCCGGCAAAACGACCTCTTCCTCAGGCTCTGTCACCTCTTCCGTTGCCGTTTCGGTCTCCGTTTCCGTTTCGGTAACTGCTGCGGCAGTTGTCGCGTCCGTCACGGTCGCGCTCTCCTCCGGTAACGACGTGCAGGCAACGCATAAGATCGTTAAAATTGACGATATAAAAAGTATTATCTTTTTCATTTGAATTCCTTTCCCTGCCACAGATCGTTATTTGCCATATATTTGTCTATCTCGTTTAACACTACTACCTTTTTGCGCGTCCATTCGGGAGCTATAAGCTCGGAGAGCGGCGCGTCCCCGGTCAGCCTGCCTATGACCGTCTTTTGCGGCAGGTACGTAAGCTGCTTTGCCGTTATGCTCACGTATTCCTCCCGCGACAGAAGCGGAAGCTCACCGTCCTCATACATCCGCGCGGCTTTAGTGCCGGGCACTATATAAAGCATATGTATCTTCACCATATCCGGCAGAAGAGAAGCGACGAATTTCGCCGTATCGATCATTTGCTCTTCGTCCTCACCCGGCAGTCCGTTTATTATGTGCACGCACCGTCTGACGCCGGTTTTTTCCAAAGCTTCGCAGCCTTTTACGAATTCCTCCGTTTTCATACAGCGGTTTATCAGCGCCGCCGTTTGATCGGACGAAGTCTGTAAACCGAGTTCAACGTAAACGTCGGTCTTTGTATTCAGTTCCGTCAGTATTTCAAGTATTTTTTCGTCAAGCGCGTCCGCGCGCGTGGCGATGCTGATGCCCACCGCGCCGGGATACGCCGCGGCTTCCTCGTATTTCCGCTTTAAAAACTCCGGGTCGCCGTACGTGTTCGTGTGCGCCTGAAAGTACGGGATGTAACCCGTCTCCCCCCACTTGCCTTTTATCATCTCCGCAGCTTTGTCAAGCTGCTCCGTCACGGATAAGGAGGACGGCGCGGCAAAATCCCCCGCGCCTCTTGCGGAGCAGTATATACAGCCGCCAAAGCCTTTTGTCCCGTCTATGTTCGGACAGGTGCAGCCTATGTCCACGGGCAGTTTTGCACATTTTTTGCCGTATGTCCGCCGCATAAAATATTCAAACGTTTGATACCGTTTGTTCGTATCGGAGTACGGATACGGGTTTTGTTTTTTCATAGTTATATAATAGCAAAAGAATTGCACAAAGTCAATACTTGACAAGTTTAAATTTGTATGATAAAATTTAACCGATACGAATATTTGTAATAAAAGGACGAAAAATGAAAAAATACGGATTTTTAGCACTTGTTTTGTGCTTTTTGATGATCATTCCGGCGCTCTCCGCCTGCGCGGACAAGCCTGCCGAAACGGCGGAAAACACGACGGTTGCCGTGACCGAGCCGGAGACGACCGAGGAGGTAACGGAGGCAGAGACGTACGACCCCGCGCTTGATAACAGCGAGATACAAAAGGACGAGGACGGAAACGTTACAGATATAAAAACGGTCGACGCAAGCCTTCTTGTCGGTACAGACGGGCTCGGCAGAACGCTTCTGACAAATGAAGACGTAGGCGACGTGCGCGAAAACAAGACCGTCGGCATTTTCTACTCCCCGTGGCACGGAACTTTTGCGGAGAGCGTCCAGGCGTACAACAACCAGGAGATACTCGACAAATATCCGGATATAGATATAAACAATTACAGAGATTCCCGCTGGGGAACGGCGAACTATCATTTCTGGAACGAGCCGATATACGGCTATTACAGCGGAAACGACGAATGGGTCCTGCGTCACCAGGCGGAGCTGTTAGCGGACGCCGGGGTCGACTGCGTTATATGCGACAACACCAACGGCGCGTTCACGTGGCTTCAGACCGCAAAGAAGATGATGAAAGTCTTCCACGAGGCAAGAGTTGACGGCGTCAAGGCGCCAACCGTTACGTTCATGCTGCCGTTCGGTCCGACGGACGGCGCGAGAACGCAGCTCGTGGAGCTTTATAAAAACATATACAAAGCCGAATGGTACCCGGATTCGTGGACCATGTGGGACGGCAAGCCTCTTATGATAGCGTACAGATCGTGCCTTGACCGCAAGGACGAGACGCAGAAGGAAATATATAAATATTTCACTTACAGAGAGGGATTCCCGGACTATACCGCAAAGCAGTCAGGCGCGAACCAGTGGGGCTGGCTGTCCGTTTATCCTCAGGCGACCTTCAAGGAAAAAATGAGAGATACGGAAATAGAGGAGATCACCGTCGGCGTCGCGCAGAACCACAACTGGAAAACGCACAAGCTCACCGCCATGAACGGCAAAAACGTCACGGACAGAACGTATACGTCAAACGGATACGACACACGCGAGGACGCCGTGCTTTACGGCGCGAACTTCGCGGAGCAGTTCGAATACGCGCTTGAAGTCGACCCGAAATTCATATTCATAACCGGATGGAACGAGTGGGTCGCCATAAGGCAGGAGAGCTGGCCGCCGGCAAACAGCGGCAACACGCCTATAGAAAACGCTTTCGCAGACCAGTTTGACGATCTGCGCAGCCGCGACATAGAGCCGACTAAAGGTAAGCTCAAAGACCATTATTACTACCAGATGGTCAACTTCATAAGAAGATACAAGGGCGTAAACAAACTGCCGGAAGCGTCTTCCGAAAAAACGGTCGATATTTACGGCGGCTTCGGCCAGTGGGCGGACGTTCTGCCGGAATACAATTCATACCCCGGCAACACGGGCAAACGCTCCGCTTTGGGTTATTACAAAGCCGGCTCGGGTGAAAGATATAAATATAAGGACGAATCCGGCAGAAACGATATATACGACGCAAAAGTCGCCCGCGATAAGGATAACGTTTATTTCATGGTCCGCTGCGTGGATAATATAACGCCGTACACGGACGAAAACTGGATGAGACTTTATATAGACGCGGGTGCGGGCGAAAAGAGCTGGGAGACGTATGAATTTGTTCTCAATAAAACCTCGCCGTCGGACGAAAAGACCGCGATACTTGAAGCGTTCACCGGAAACGGATTTGATACGGAGAAGGTCGGAGAGGTCGAATACAGCGCCAAAGGAAACGTGCTTACGGTAAAAATACCGCGCGGCATGCTCGGGCTCGGCGACGGCGGATTCACGCTCGACTTCAAATGGGCGGACAACTCCGCGGACGGCGATATAATGGACTTCTACACTCTGGGCGACGCCGCCCCGGGCGGAAGATTCAAATTCAGATATACGGCAAATTAAATATTTTACAAAAAGAAACGAGGAAAAACTATTGATAAAGAAAAGAGGTGACCGGTGATGGGCGTACCGGAGATCGTTGCGGGAAGCGCCGTTTACGTTCTTATCGCCTTAGGCGTTTTACTGGTCTGGCAGCTTATCGAAAACATAGGTAAACTGAGATGC
>JAEEGL014303242.1_pt1 | contig 11460 bp, 3 predicted proteins | sample 9134231 | NCBI WGS metagenome assembly JAEEGL01 (sample SAMN16246548, study PRJNA631951) | gut metagenome | biome: gut microbiome; feature: rumen; material: fiber-attached | host: Bos | place: Iran: Karaj | collected 2018-10
CTAATACTTCTACAGGTAAAACAGCTGGACCTGCTGAGAAATTGTAAACACGACTCATCTTAATAATCTCCTTTTCCTTTTTCTAATATAATCTGTGTTTAAAAATAAAATCCCTTCTATGCATATGCATAAAAGGGACGAATTCTTAAATCCGCGGTACCACCCTATTTAGGTAACCTCACTCAAAATTCGATAACGGGAATTACCCGGAACACATTACTGTTCTCCAAAGAGGTAGATTAGATATGACTCGCTATAAGGTTTCACCAGCCCCTTACTCTCTAAAAACTACATTCATACCTATAGTCTCTTTCTTGGAATCTCAAATTTGTTTCTATTATACTAATAATAACTGCCTAAGTCAACATTTATTTTATATTTATATAAATTCATTGAATATCATTAGAAAATGTGCCAATTTTAACAAATTTATATCATATAGATAGGCATACTATCAGTAATTTATTCTTCAATATTTCTTTTTTCTTTAGCAGTAACCTCATTATAGAAGTTAACAATAACACTGGTAAGAATAGCTACTACTACAATACCATATATACCTAATATAACAGTTAATATTCTACCTACTAATGTTGCAGCTGCAAAATCACCAAATCCTATAGTAGTTATTACAGCGAAGCAATACCACATAGCATCCCAGAAGTTTGCGATATTTGGTTCAACAATTGGGAATATAAATGAGAATGCAATTATGAATGCTAATAAACAAATTAAAACATCAAGTGTATGTGTTTTTAATAAGATATCAATTAATAATCTTATCTTTTCAATCTTAAATGATGGGAATACCAATCTCTTTAATGAATCAAATAATAATAATACTGCAGTAACTAGTGGAATATAATGTGCATATTCTTCTTTTATTTCTCCTAATACTGCTATACCTATTCCTATTAATACTAAGCCTAGCATAATATTAATGAATATATCACTTTTACTAGTTCCTTTACCAATTAGTAATAATCTATCAACAGCTAACGATAAAACAAATAAGAATGTTGATATATAGAATAATTTATAATTCTTTTCTGCCATGAACGCTACTATAGCTGATCCAACTATTATTAAGGATACGAGCGCTACTCTTACTCTATCCTTAAGTCCTTTCTTAACAATAAATGATAATATCTGGAATGCTAATTCAGATAAAATAGCTAATCCCAAAAATAATGGTGATGTATTGTCTTCAGCAGCTAACATTCTTCCTGTGAATAACAATACAAATACCATTGTTAATATTGCTAAAGAAAAGTTAAGAATTAAGTAAATATTTACTTTCGTATTAAGCTTTTTATTTTTCATATTATTTATTAATCTAGTAATATATATTATTACTATAATTCCTCCACTTAAATATATATTAATTATAATATAAAAATATTTAAAATACCACTTAGATAATAGAAAAATACCCCATGGTTTTTAATAAAACTTCAGGGGTATTTTCATTAAGTTAACTTATCAGTTTATAATTACCAAGCTGTTGGAGTACCATTAACCCAATGCCAGTAATTACCTGAAGTTGTTGGCTCTTCTTCAGAATAGAAATACTTCTTTGCTTTTGCATAAAAATCTGATTCTGAATAACCAACATAAATAGTAACATTTGAGTATTCATCAAATGTTCCATTGTAATATATTGAGCTTAAGCTTGTACATCCTTGGAAGCCATATTCACATCTAATATAAGATACTGTATTTGGTATTACTACCCATTCCAAATTTGAACATCCTTTAAATGAATAATTATCTATACTTGTACCTGCAGTAATAACAAATCCTTTGATAGTATTCTTACCATCTTCCAAGCTATTATAAGCGATGAATGATGGTGCTTCACCATAGTCTAATAATTTACATCCATAGAACGTATATGCAAAATCACTATCACTATTATCTCTAAATTGGTTTTTATTATTTAATGTGCTTGCAAGCTTAATAGATCCTAATGTAGCATAATAGAATACTCCATATCCTAAATGAACAACACTTGAAGGAACTTCGACTGAATCAAATGAACTAAGTGCAAATGCATACATATATATATCATATTCATTATATACTGTACCATTATATGTTACTGAAGATGGTAATGTTATATTTCTTTCGGTACCAACATATGATAATAAATGTAATTGATTACCAAAATATGCAAATTTATATCCCTTGTCTACAATTATTATTGAAGCATCATTTAAAGATTTATGTACGGCTTTTGCGTAAGTTCTTAGCTTGTTAGTTACGCTATCATTTACACTTGATAGGTTATATACTTCTACTAATCTATAGCAACAGTCAAATGCATCTACTCCTATTTCAGTAACAGTCGAAGGAATAGTTATTTCAGTCAATGACATACAATTATTGAAAGCATTAGTTCCTATAGACATTAATCCTTCAGGTAATATTATGCTATTTAGAGCTTTACATGAGTAGAATGCATAATCTCCTATAGCAGTAACGCAGCTAGGAATAACAACTGTCTCTATAAAGCCTTTGTAATCATTATAGAAATAAATGGTCTCATCAAACGCGTAATCTCTAATTACATACTGATCTATAACTGTATTATCAAATTCAAATGATGATGGTAATGTTATATTTCTAGAAGTACCTATATACTTAACTAAATATCCTATATTATTAATATAAGTGAATACAAAGCCATTATTATCAACAACTAATATCGAGTCATCTGATATTGAATCATGTACTGCTATTGCGTTTTTACCAATCTTACCATGATTAGTATCATCGCCTGCGGTAATAGTCAAGGCTGATAAATTGTATATTTCAAGTAAACTATCGCACTCATCAAACGCACTTCCAGAAATTGTTGTAACATTTTCAGGGATTACAATTGATGTTAATGATTTACAATGATAGAAAGCTGAACTACCAATAGATGTCAAGCTAGATGGTAAAGTTACCTTGCTTAGTGCCCTATCATTATTAAATGTATCAACCATAATTGTAGTATTTCCTTCACCAATTACGGCTTCTCTTAGATTATAGCATCTATCAAAAATGTCAGTACCAGATATTGTACCATTTACTGTAACACTTTCTAACTTATAACAACGTCTAAATGCCATATTACCCATAGATGTGATAGTTGAAGGTATTACAAGTTGAACAAATCCAGTTTCTTCAAAAGAACTTGAGCCAATAGTTGTTAATGTTGATGGGAATTCTATATCGCTAAGGCTTGTACATTGAGTGAACGTTGAATCTGGAATAGCTGTTACATTTTCACCAAATCTTACAGTTGTTAATGCTATACAACCTTGGAAAATATTTTTATTAGATGTTGATAATGCACAGTTGATTGTTAATTCTTCAAGCTTTTTACAATTCATAAATGCCTTCTCTAAAATTGATAATGTTGAAGGAAGAGTAAGTGTTGTAAAGCCTGTATTTTCAAATGCGTTTGCTCTAATTGTAGTCTGTCTTGTGAAATCAAATGTATCAAGTGATGTACAATCCTTAAACATTTCTTGTGGTACAAATGAAACATTAGTAGGTAATGTTGCTGACTTTAATTTGCTACAGCCTGTAAATACACCTACACCAAGCGAATTTGTGCTTGTACCTGTAATTGAAACTGTTAATAATTCCTTACAATTCTTAAATGCATTTTGACCAATTGTTAAACCAGTTGTAAATGATACACTTGTTAATCCTGTACCCTCAAAAGCATTATTTTCAATTGAGCCAGCTTTAGAGAAATTAAATGTAGTTAAACTCTTACAATTTCTAAAAACCTCTGCTCTAATTACTATACTTGATGGGCCTATAGTAACATTTGATAGCTTTGTACATCCATCAAACAATCCCTTTGCAGTACCATAATTAATAGTTGCTGAAGTCAATTTCTTACAATTTTGGAATGTATATGTTCCGAAACTAGTTATAGTATATGGTAATGTTATACTTTCAAGTGCACTATTAGCAAATGAATAATTATCTAAGCCTATAACATTGTTAAAATTAACACTTGTTAGACCTGAATTATAAAATGCATATCCACCTATAGTCTTTAGACTATTAGGGAAAACTATACTAGTTAATGAAGTGCATCCAGAAAACATTCTAGTAATGATATGTGTAATACTATTAGGTAAAAGTACGTTAGCTAATTTTTTACAATCTGCGAAAGCATACTCATTAATTGAATAAGTACCAGTGTAGTTAAATGCACTTAAATTTACACTAACTAGTTCTTCACAATTTTGAAACGCATTATTACCAATATTATTCCAGCTTGATGTTGCTGTTATCTCTCTAAGACCTGATGCCTTAAATGCGCTTTGACCAATAGACTCCAATGTATCAGGTAATGTCACATTAGTTAATGCAGTACAATTTTGAAATGCATAATTAGGAATTGATGTGATTCCAGATTTAAGAGTAACATTCTTAATATATATTGCATCTTTAAATGCACTTGAAGTTAATTCTCCACCATTTATTATTACCTTCTTTAATGATTGAGGAAGGCTTGAATTACTTGTTCCAAACAACAATGAACCAATACCATAAGAACCAACATATGGACATTCAACATATTCTACTTTTGTAAGTCCATATAAACATCCATCAAAGTCTGTACATGTTGAAGGAATAATTAGTTTCTTTAGATAAGTACATTGACTGAATGCTGAAGAATAAATCTTTTCGCACTCTGAGTGTACTTCACATTCAACAATAGTCTTTGCTCTTGCCTTAATTAGCCATCTATGTGAATTAGTTGCTGTACCAAAGTAACAACCATTTCCCCATACCTCATAATTTAATTTATCGCATCCTTCAAATGATGTTGAATCAATTGAAGTAAGTGATGGAGAGAATTCTATAGTAGTAAAGTTCTTACAGTTATAGAATGCTTTTTCTGGAATCACTGCTACTGTTGTGCTCTTTAAGTCAATACTTTCAATATTTTCGCATCCAGCAAATGCTCCTTCACCTATTGAAGTAAGTGTTGATGGTATATTAACAGTATATAATGATCTACAATTATTAAAGCTGTATGAACCAATTGAAGTAATGCCTGTATTTATTGTTACAGATAATAAACTTATACAATTATCAAATAAGTGATCGGCAATAGTTTGAACTGAACCAGGTATAACAACACTCTTTATATATGCATTATTTTTGAATGCTGAACTACCAATAGCTAATGTAGCATTAGGATCAGTAGTATTAGTAGGTAATACTAACTGACTTAGCTTACAATTCATGAATGCATATTCGCCAATATATGTAATTGAACTTTCTAAATTAATAGTAGTTAAATTTGTACAACCAGAAAATGCACTATTACCAATATAATCAATATTATCAGGAAGTGTTACCTCACTAAATCCAAATCCTGCAAATTGATAATCAGGTATTGATGTAATAAATACTGTCTTTGGGATAACTAAACTTGTTACTTCTTTATATTCATCACCATCAATAAAATATACCTTTGTATATCCACTTGATACTGGATTAGATGCCAATGAGTCAAAAGTTATACAAAGCCATTGATTAACTGTACCATTAAAATATACGTTCTCTATATTTGTATCTGCAAATACAGAGTTTTCATGAATTATATCCATGTTTCCAGTAAATGAAAGATCAACAATGTTTTTACATTCGTAGAATGTGTAATTAGGTATTTCTGTAACACCAGCTCCTAATGTAACCTTCTTTAATGATTCTGGAACATATTTTTGGTTATCATGATGGTATTCTGCACCAAAAAAGTAACCAAGGCAGCTATTAGTTTCATATCCATAGCCATCATCGTAATGCTTAAATTCTTGATTGATTTCTAATTCTTCTATTTGATCTAAACCACATAATGCAAATCTAGCTATTGCTTTAATATCACTAGGTATAACTAGCTTTGTTACTGTTTCATCTTGATAATTTAATAATGTCTTCTTATTAGTTCTACTATCAACATATGTAACGAATCCATTTTCAATTGTTAAAATACTAGTATCATTTTCAGGATCAGTAATAATATTACTTGCTTGTCTAGCAACACAACCATTTGAATTTGATTCTAATGTTAATGATAAGCTTGATAGATTAATAATTTCTACCAAATTATCACAATAATAGAATGCTTGATATCCGATAGTTGTCAATGTTTGTGGTAAAGTAAATTGATATAATGAATAACAATTCTCAAATGCATAATATTCAATAGTTGTTAATTCATTAGAATATGTTATTTCTGATAAGTTATGACAATTTTCAAAAGATGCAGAATTAATAACTGTAGCATTAGATATATCAACAGATCTTAATAAATAACAGTTATAACACATACTTTCTGATGTTGCTGTTATTTTTGGTAAAGATAAAGATCTTAAACTACTACATCCAAAGAAAGCACATGTGCCAACTCTTTCAACATTTTCTCCAACAAAAGACTTTAAATTAATACAACCATTGAATGCATTTTCGCCTATAGCTTTAACATGCTCATTTAATGTGACAGTTTCCAATATCTCATTAGGAATAGTATAAGAATATTCATTTTCTTTTTGGAATACTTTATCACCTAGATAAATATCCATATTATCAAATGTAGGAATAACTACATCCTTTTCATCTCCTACATATGATAATAAAGTCACTTTATTATTATCTTCATCGATTTGGTAAGCAAAACCATCCTTTATACCAACTAAACTCTTAGAATTGTTAGCTGTTAATACTTCTTTTGCATAATATGCTACATATCCGTAATCGGTATCACCAGCCACAATACTTAATTGAGACATATTAGTTACGGAATATAGCTTTTTACAACCATAGAATGCTTGCTCACCTATTGAAGTAACCTCACTTGGTATAAGTATATTTAGTAAATTATTACAATTTTGAAATGCATAATCATCAATAGTTTCCAATTTTGAGTTTTCACTAATTACTACTTCTTTTAAATTCTGACAATAATCAAATGCGTTTTCGCCTATGTATTCTACTCCATCTCCGATTATTAATTTCTCTAGAGATAAGCAATTCCTAAATGCATAGTCACCTATGTAATCTATACTATCAGGTATAACAACTTCCTTTAAATAAATACAATAATTAAATGCGTAACTCTCTATATATGATACAGCATCTGAGAACTTTACTGTTTCAATCTTTGAGCTAGAGAATAATCCGTTTGAAACACTATATTCAGGTATTGCATCTGATTTATCTGGGAATACAACATCTTTTCCGTCTCCGATATAGGCATCGATATACCAATAATTTTCCCAATAAGAGAAAATGAAATCACCATTTACTACAAATTCAGATTTCTCATTAGCAGCTTTATAAAGAATAATGTAATTATCATGAGCAACCTTACTACGTAATGTATCAGTATCTACATTACCACTAGGTAAATATACTTCATATAATTTTGTATTACCTGTAACATCAGTACCAATTGTTGGTACAGATTTAAAAGTTAAACTTAATAAACATGAATTATAAAATGCTCTATCTTCTATTTCTTTTAAACTTTCTGGTAAAGTTAAGAAATATACCTTAACATTAGTAAAAGCATTTGATGCAATCTTAGTAACACCTTCAGGTAATGTTAATTCATAAGAATAGCCTTTCTTTACTCCTGTAACTGTACAAGTAGTTGGAGTTGAAGTAAATTCTATTTGTTCAAATTCTTTCTTAAGTGTGTACTTTGCAGTAACACCAACCTCATCATCTGATGCTTTATAGAATGTATTGGTAGATAAAAGCTTATTACCTAAAAACCATCCTACAAATTCATAACCAATATTTGTTGTTGCGTATAGTATTTCACCATCTTCAAGCTTTTCAGAATAGCCTGTACCAGCATCTGTTTCTATAACAGATCCTTTATCGAAGCTTATTTCTTCATCGGCATCAACATCAACAATTGGTCTATCATCCTCTTCGTCATCATCCTCGATTGTGGTAGGAGCTGGGATGACAGTAGGATCTTCTTCCTTGCTTTCCTTTGGAATAATGACATCTGGTAATTTAATATCTTCCTTAGGACTTTCCTTAGTACCTCTATCGTGTATTTTTGTAGTTTCAGAATTTGTAGGTACTAAATCGTCACATGAAACTAAAGCTAATGATAATGAAGCAAATATTGCCAAAGCTATTAATATTAATTTCTTTTTCATATTATGCCTCCTTATGCCACAACAGTTATATTTTGTACTGCAATAATGAATGATCCATTAGCTGGTAATGAAGTTCTAGCATTAGTATTTATTGATCCATCAACTAAGTCAGTTGCGTCATTACCCTTATCTACGAAACAATATAATGTGTAAATACTATACTCACCAACTTGTTTAATTTTTGGTGAATCAGTAGACCAAGTCTTTCCTTCATCAATAGAATAATAAGTTTGATAATTAATTAAATTACCACTCTCTACTGATAGTGAAGTTCTAGATGGAATAACAGTTGCTATTTCACTTAAGCTTGCAGTATAGTCAACTGGTAAAGTAATAGTTATTTCAGATATGCTTCCAGATCCACTATTATTTGGAACCACACCAATATCTGAATAATCAAATCTTACTACACCATTGATAGTATCATAGCCATCTGCTGTGATAGTGTAATTGAAATTAGAACTATTAGCATTCTTTCCAAAAACAACTACTGAAGCTTCTATTTCTTCATTAGTAATTGAATCATAGAATTTAGCGTTCTTTATCATATTTGAATATACTAAATATGCATCATCTAATGATGTTACAGTAGTTCCATTTTCAATAACTATATTACCTTCATAAGTCATACCATCTCCATCTCTGTAACCAAATACAAATTCATGATTATCATTTGAGAATAAGTGAATAGGATTTGTAATAAACTTTTGAGCATCAAATGCTATTTTACTTTCACCAATTAATACTGTAACAACCTCAGAACCTGTCACCTCTATGCCAGTGGCGTTTTGGTTAACAACCTTATAATAAACATTATGATTACCAGCTTCTGTTATATAAAGATTGCTATTATAAGTTGATCCATCTAGTGAATAAGTAACTGTATCGCTAGTTTGAATGAAATCAACTAATATACCAGTTGGCGTTTTTTCTGGGTTATATACATATTTTAATGATTTTAATGTATATGATGGATAATTAGTTGGAGCTTCTGTACCAATGTACATATATACTGTTTCATTAAATCCTTTGTATTCAGCTGTAGGATATACTACGAAGTTAAGTACATTAAATTTGTTTTCTTCAAAATAGAATGTATTAGTACCATCATAATCAGTCATTGGATTTTTACTATCATAAACATCATATGGAGAATTGATAAACATAGTACTTAAATCTTGAACATCAAGACCAAAGGCAGTTAATAACGTATTGCCATCCATACTATATTTACCTGCTTCAAATGCAATAAATGAATTGATATTGAAGAAATATAAATTACCACCTAAGCTGTCAAGATTACTATCAAGTGCACCTACAACATATCCATATTCATCTCTAGTATCGCTAAAGTAGAAATTAACATCTGTTGTGAATGAATAATCATCAAATTCTAATTTGACACTTAATGTATTCTTTCCATCAACAAGCTCAATATAACCAGTTGTTATTTCATTATACTCAACATCAATATTCTTATATTCTATTTCTTTTCCGTTAATATAATATGTAGAATTACTTAATATTTCACTCGCAAGTACTCCATTATATTTATTGAAGTATCCACTTTGAATACCTTCAATACTAAGCATAGATGTTTGAGATACATTATCATATGCAATATGGTCACTTGTCAAAGTAATATTAGGCTTAGCTATTACTACAACTTCATAATCTTCCTTATCTGCCGCGCCATCTAAAGTAATCTTATAATATACTCTATAGCTACCTGGAGCGTAGAATTTATAATTGTTAGTTTCGCCATATTCTGTTTCGCCTTCACCTTTATAATATACCTTGGCATTTGGATTAGCTGGTGTAACTGTTACACCATGAGCTTCACCATCATAATTACCAAAGAATCCTTCTGATGTATATTTAATAGATGAATATTTTATAGGCTCATCAGTCTTTTCTGGATTTTTTTCTTCTTCAGGCTTATTTTCTTCAATAATGCCAATCACCTTTTCGAAATCCTCTTCAGTTGGTACACCAACAGTGATTTCAACCTTATCCATGCTTGAATTAGCTTCTTCCTCATTGCTATATTTATTGCCAATATCACCAAGCCAATTTTCTAATATCTTATTGAAATCAAGATTTGGAATTACATGAGTCTTAGGTATTACTATTTCAATCTTCTTATTAGAAATATCAGTAAGCTTACCCTTAACAATAGAATCACCAGTTTTATCAAATACGAATAATTCAGTAACTCCCTTGTATACAGAATATGTAGCAACATAGTCTTCGCCTCTATCTTTAACCTCAACTCCGAATATTGTACCTCTTACGGCCATAACTGAGTTATTTGAAGATAAGAAGAATTCTTCATCAACGCCTAGCTTGTTTTGAATTTCAGCTAGGACAATACCTGATTCTACAAATATATTTGTTTTATAACTATCTTTTCCTTCAGACTTAAGATTTACTTTAGTGTTTTCACCAAAATAAACATACTTATCTTCATCAAATTTAACAACTATAACTGATTTATCATTTACCTTAAGACTATCACCATCATAAAGGTTTAAACCAACAAAGCAGTCTGTAGTTCCTTCAGAATCTGTAACAGTACCGCTACCTTCCATTTGAACTATCTTAATACTTCTTGCAGAATCAACTAATAAGTCAGTGTTATTATTTGTAGGCTCTTCAGCTGGTTTTCTTAATGTAAATACTAATATTAAAGTAACTGCAGTAATAAGGGCAACTGCTGAAGATATTATTATAATTATCCAACTTCTCTTACTCATAATCGTTTACTCCTATTCAAAAGTATCGTAACCAGTAATTTCTACTACTTCGTAACAAGTAATAGGCTCTTTCTTGTTCTTAAACATTCTGTCTCCAGCATCAACTACTTTTACTCTATCTTTAACAACTTCGTAAACATCCTTAGAAATCAATACCTGATCTCCAGCAGCTGAAGCTTCAATTCTTGAGGCTGTATTAACAGTATCACCTATTGCAGTAAAGTCCATTCTTGTCTTAGAACCTATATTACCAATTACGGCATCACCATAGTGAACACCTACACCGAACTCAAGCTTTTTGTTATACTTTTCTTTAACTTGATCACAAATAGCCTTACCCTCTTTAACAATTCCATATGCTGCACATACAGCTTTGAATATGTAATCATCTAAATCAACTGGGGCATTGAATATTGCCATTACACAGTCACCAATAAATTTATCAACCATACCACCAAATCTAAACACTTGATTTGTTGCCATTTCTAGATAGCCATTTAATATATCAA
>JAEEGL016671578.1_pt1 | contig 11460 bp, 12 predicted proteins | sample 9134231 | NCBI WGS metagenome assembly JAEEGL01 (sample SAMN16246548, study PRJNA631951) | gut metagenome | biome: gut microbiome; feature: rumen; material: fiber-attached | host: Bos | place: Iran: Karaj | collected 2018-10
AATGAATATCGTAAATATATTGAAAAAGATGGCGCCTTAGAAAGAAGATTTCAAAAAGTTATTGTCAACGAACCATCCGTATTAGATACCATTACTATATTAAGAGGATTAAAATCAAGATTTGAAGTATATCATGGAGTTAATATTAAAGATAAAGCATTAATTGCTGCTGCTACATTATCAGATAGATATATAACAAGTAGATATTTACCAGATAAAGCTATTGATTTAATAGATGAAGCATGCGCTACTATTAAAGTACAAATGGAATCTGTTCCTGTAGAACTAGATAATTTAAATCGTGAAATAATGCAATTAGAAATAGAAAAAGAAGCCTTAAAAAAAGAAAAAGATGATATATCTAAAAATAGAATTAGAGAAATAGATTCTAAATTAGAAGAAAAGAGAATTAAATCTAACGATTTAAATTCTAAATGGCAAGAAGAAAAGAATCAAAATAATCTGATAAGTAAAAAGAAACAAGAACTAGAGCATTGTTATTACTTATTAGAAAAAGCAGAAAACAATTATGACTTAGAAACATCAGCAAGACTACGTCATGGGGAAATCCCTAGACTAGAGCGTGAATTAAAAGAATTAGAGGAAAATAACAAATCAGATATATTATCTGATACAGTAACGGAAGAATCAGTTGCAGAAATAATATCTAAGTGGACAAATATTCCTGTTACTAAATTAGTAGGTTCTGAAAAAGATAAGTTATTATCTCTAGAGGATAATATGAAAAAAAGAGTTATTGGTCAAGATGAAGCGATTCATTCTATATCTAATTCTATTAAAAGAGCGAGAGCTGGTATCAAAGATCCAAATAGACCAATTGGTTCATTTATGTTCTTAGGACCAACTGGTGTTGGTAAAACTGAAATAGCTAAGACACTTGCTTATAATCTGTTTGATAGTGAAAAACATATTATTAGAATAGATATGTCTGAATATATGGAAAGTCATTCTGTAGCTAAATTAATTGGAGCCCCTCCAGGATATGTCGGTTATGATGAAGGTGGATATTTAACTGAAGCCGTAAGAAGAAATCCTTACTCTATAGTCTTATTTGATGAAATAGAAAAAGCACATAAAGATGTCTATAATATTTTATTACAAATATTAGATGATGGAAGAATAACTGATTCTCAAGGAAGAACAGTAGATTTTAAAAATACAATCATAATAATGACATCTAATCTAGGTAGTGAATATATCTTAGAAAACAATTCTAACAAAGATGAATTAATTAAGGAAGAATTAAGAAATAATTTTAAACCAGAATTCTTAAATAGAATTGATGAAATAATAATATTCAATTCATTAACTAAGGAATCTGTATACAAAATACTAGATAAATTGATTCGTGAACTAGAAGACAGATTAAAAGATAAAAGAATTAAAATAAATATAACTCAAAATTGTAAAGATTACATTATTGATTCATCATATAGTTATCAATATGGAGCAAGACCATTAAAAAGATACTTAGAACAAAATATTGAAACCCTTTTAGCAGAAAAAATATTAAATGAAGAAATATCATATAACAGTAATATTACTATTGATGTTAATAATGATAAATTTGAAATTACTTCCCATTAAGGAAGTAATTTTTTTATATATTTAATTAAATTATTCTTTACTATGTTATCTTCCAGCATATTAATAGAAAATATTTTAGATCCTGCATTGTTAATACTAGTACCAGAATGATATATAATACTTTTATCTATAATAAAATATAATTATGTGTCCAAGGTAAATTGGCCAATGGCATTGGCCAATTTGATATATTTTTATATTCATTATAAAATATCCTCATTCTTCTTAAATTTCTTGAGGAAAAACCTTTCATATCAGGAAACTCAAGTTTTAACTCAATTGATAATTCATTAACAAAATTATTACCATATTTCCAATTATCGTCAATAATTTTACCTAATCTAAAATATAAATTAATTAACTCACTATTTGCATTTTCAATTATTCTAAACCTAGTACTTCTAATATCGCTTTTAATATTTTCAAATATCCATTTAAAATCAATAATTGTTTTTATCATATTTTTCTCCTTCATTATATTATTCGCAAAAACTTTGCAAATTCCTTTTAATTTTTACAAAAAAAGAAAGATTTTTTAAATCTTTCTCGTTAATTTAATACCTTCTTTAAAATTACAAGGACTAGAACATTTATAATCTGGATATGTGCATCTAGCACCTTTAGTATATTTAATTATATCTTTATATAATTCTGCATATCCATTTTCTCTTAATCTATCACGATATCTAAGTAAATTATTATATGTCTCATTACATATTTCTAACTGAGCACAAGTACATATTCTTTCTTTACATTTAAGTATAAAATTATCATATGTGCCAGTTTCATATATATTTAAAAGTATTCCTTGAGGATACAAATTACTAACACTTCCCATATCGCTAATCCACTCTGATACCATATCTTTATTATCTTTTATGATAGGAGGAATAAAATATTCAGGTTCTTCTAAGATCTCCATCTGATAACTAATAGTTCTATGTCTTTGGGCTTGAGCAAGTTCTGCGAATGATCCATAGTATTTCATTGCGTATATGTCTCCGAAAAACTCTTTCTTATTATTTAAATTATTACCAAACAAAGATAATTTACGATTCTTTTCATTACTTTGTAATCTAATATCTAGTAGATTTAATCTATCTAATTCAGAAATAAATTCTTCCATACTAAAAGCTAATTTCTTTTCAAAATCACTCTTAGCTTCTTTAATATATTTTTCCATAAAAGATACCAGATAATTGATTTGTCTAAAAGATACTGTATATATCATTTCTGTAGGCATAAATACGGTTACCATATATCTAGCATTTTCATGAGCTAATTTAATTATTTTACTATCCTTAAATTCAGGGTATGTACCTTTAATTTTATCTACTAGAATATTAGTCCATTTTTGATATAATTCTTCTTCTTTAGAAGTAATAATAGAATCATTACTTCTAACTATTTCAGTATATCTAGCACTCTTCTCAGAAGTAGTATATTGTTTCTCATTATTAATAACCATTGCTAGTATCTTAGGAATATTCTTAATATTCAAATTAACGTAAATATGATCATATACACTATGATGCCCATTATTTAAAGTAAGGTCAATTCTTTTATTAGTCTTCTCCTCTGGTTCATTTTCTAAATGATTAAATCCTTCCTTATCATAACAGACTCCGGCAAATTTACCACATATATTAAGTGCTTTTTCCTTATCAAAAGTACCATCTTTCATCCTATATAAATTAGGTAATAATTCTATTTTCATTTACTCCACCATCCTATTTAATTATAAAATAATTATCTTCTACTGTCAATATATTTTAAACATCTGTTTGTATAATATATGTTAAAAAATTCCAGATATTTCTGGAATTAATTATACATTTATTAATTATATATATTTGTGATAGAATGCATATATTATTTTAAAATTCTACCTTGTGTGTCACTTTTACAAAACGCAGGTGGCAAAATAGGCACACTAATCAACTTTTCTGCTTCCGCATAGTTTTTATTTCATCTTTGTTCTAAATTACCCCTTGCTAATAGTAGATGACCTAAGACTCATCATCTACCAGAAGAAGAATTAGACGAAAGGTGCCGTCACTGTCCGCAGAACCATTGCTGTAATCTACAGAGAACGCACCACATTTGGAATAGTTAGAGGTAGGGCAACCACCACGTCTAAACCAAGAAGTAGGAAAGTTGGCATTATCTGAATACCACCCATATGTTTCATTCAATGCATATCCTCCGCATGTTGCTAATGTACAAAGTCCAAAGTTTGAAGTAGTAGTTCCTGAAAATTGTGTACTACTATAATTATCATAATATTTAGAATCTGGTAGAGAACTGAAACCACTGCTTCCATAATCTGTAGTAGATCCAACATGTCCCATTACATACTCTTTCCCTCCTCCTGACATATCAAAGATACCTGTTACATTTCCTGTCGTAGATTGTGGATATACTGTTACTGTTCCATATTGATTTCTACATACAGAATCACCAGCTGGATTTGCTGTAGGTGCCCCACATCCTGTTATACGGCCACTTTGATTATTGACTCTTACTTCCGTATTTATTCCATATTTAGAATGTGATAGATAGGCTACAGCTCCCCATTCGGAATTTTTCATCATATGAGTATCAACTTTTGTTGTATCTAGGCTATATTCTTCCATATGTCTTGCTGCATTAAAGAATCTAGCGAGGCAATTATATGTTAGTGCACTTATATTAGGTAATATTCTAAGTCCTGTATAATTGGGGCAACTATTTAATGTGCATGATTCTAATCCTTCAGGCGTATTGGTACCTGATAATGTTGTATGGCTTGTTTTAAACTTACCTACCCAGATGCCTGATAATTCTTCTCCAGCTTCACGTACCCCATCAGAGTCATTATCCCACCAAAATGCTGGATGGGTATACCAATCACCTATTTGAGTGGCTTCGTCTATTACATTAGTGTTAATGAACTTAATAGGTATTTCATGTGGATCTCCGGCTGGATCAGAACCAGAATAAGCCCATACTTGATAAGAGTATCTGGGTATCCAAACATAATAAGCTAATATGTCACTTTGATCAATTTCTTCTCCCGGATTATTTTTATAGTATTCTCTTGTTTTAACTCCAGTTTCCTTGACTAGGACGGCGTTGGCCCATTTCTTTTCACTATAATCATACCAATTTGAATCATACTCCGTTGTTGCAGTTACTGTATCTCCACTATCAGATAATCTTACTGGTATTAAACCTGTATTATATACATTTGGTGGGGATGCTATTGGTTCTTTTTCTTCTTCATGTGTATTACAGCTCCCCCCTAATTCTATATTAAATTGTTCTCCTTGAGTTGTTCTGTCTATGCCATTATAATCTAACCATATATATAGATAATATGTTTTAGATGTTCCATTCAAGTGAATATCATCTTGAATTAAAGTTATTTTGTCATTGCTGCTTTTTCCAGCAAATGTACCACGTGCTATAACATTTTCATCTTCACAACTATTTTCACTAGTAGTGAATACATATCTAAATTTTTGACTATTAGATAATCCTTGAGATATATTATTTATATTTAACCATAAATCTAATTTTACTTCTTCTATATCAGTACTATTGCTTACGCTTGTTACTATTCTTCTTTTTATAGCATGAGTACTATCTGTACATGATGTTGGCATTAACTGGACATCTGCTTCAGTTATAGTTCCACCACCATCAGCACTACATGAATAGCCCAAATTATCAGTCAATACAGTGAATGATACGTTAGTATCAGCGTTTCTGCCACTAGACCACGACCATACTGAAAAAGTTATTCCTGATATAATTATTGCTGCTAGCATAACTATAGAAATTAATGTTATTAATTTTTTATTTTTCATTATTACCATCTCTTACTATAAATAATTATATAATAAATGAATAAAGTAAGCAATAGTTTTATATTAAATCAGAATATTTTATGATGAAGATACTTTTATCTTTATAAAAGGCATAAAATATTTCATCTAATCTAAGATTCTTTTTTTTAAGTATTAGATTAATCCATTCAATATTTTTATCTAGGTATCTTAATGTTTGATATTGAATGACGCCATCTAATATTATAGGAAATGGTAATGGAGATCTATTCTTTAATTTATTATAATTAAATATAGATAGATTGACATTATTTTCTAATATAGCATATTCTATTTCTTCAATACTTCGATACCCTTTCTCTCTTAGTTGACTTAGTAAGTCATCTAAGTTATATTTTTGTTTTATCATTTCATTATAATTTATTTTACCATTTTTTATTATAAAAGATGGGCTTCCATCTAAAAAGTTCCTTAATTTTGGTATTTTTAAGCTAAAGTAAGATAATCCAATTTGCAATATTACAATTATGATTATTGGTACTAGACTATATAAAATAGAATTATTTATTTGTTCAATTGTTATAGCTACTAACTCTGCAATTAAGATAGATACAATCAAATCAATAATGGATAATTGCCCTACTTCTCTTTTTCCCATCATTCTATATATCAATATAATAAAGAAATAAAAGAATACTACTCTAATACCAATTTTTAACAATTCCATATTGTTCACCATTTTTATATTGCCCATTCATAAATAAAATATACTATTCATATATTTTATTAGGTGAAATATGAAGAATTTTTTAAAAAGTTATGCTTATTTATTTGGAAGTATTCTGATATTAACGTTATTATTATCTATAATAAACTATTTTATAGTATTACCTACTAATACTATAAAAATTATAATTCCTATTGTATCAATATTATATTCATCAATTATATTAGGAAAAAATTCTAATAGTAAGGCTTATTTAGAAGGAATAAAATTTTCATTAATATACATTTTGTTTATTTTCTTAATATCTATTTTATTTTTTAAAACTAAAATTAAAATAGATATACTATTATATTATTTAATACTAGTATTAACATCAATGTTTGGTAGTATGATAGGTATAAATACAAAGAAAAAATAACACTTTACTTTGGTGTTATTTTATTTATATATATCAATAATACTATCTATCGGTATATATTCACTATTTCAAGTAACTAAGTTATTATTATATATGCCTATTATTTTTCTCTCAATTAGTCCTGAATCTAACAATATATGTACATTGACTCTATATATATAATCATTAGAATTTAAGATATTATTAATCTTTTTTCTAATATCGTTTGCTTCTATTACTCTATTTTTATTATATAAAGTAGTAAATACATTCTTATTGTTATTAAATACTTTATCTATTTTATTTTGATACATTTTAGGTTTATCCAATATTATTCCTCCTTATTAATTATATTATTTTAAGTATAAAATAATACTTATCTGTGATAAAATAATATTAGGTGATATCATGAAAAATATCTCTAAATATAAAATAGAAAATAGTATTTTAATACCTATAATATTATTATTTATAACAAGTATCATATCTATATATGCTACTAAAGATATATTGAGTATAGAATATAAGTATTTATGGATCAAACAGATATTATGGTATGGAATAGGAATATTTTTATCATTTATAATTATGACATTAGGTAATAAATTCTTATATAATAATGCTTACATATTATATATTATTGGAATAGTTTCTTTAATATTAGTTTTATTTTTTGGAGTAAATATTAATAATGCTAGATGCTGGTTTAAAATACCTTTTATTGGTACAATTCAACCATCAGAATTTATGAAAGTATTTTTAATTATTGCTCTTTCTAGAATGATTAATGATTTTAATCAAAGATATCCTTATAAGGATATTATGAAAGAATTTAAATTCTTAATTAAAATTATAGTTTTAGTGGGTATTCCTTCAGTTTTAACATTTATAGAACCAGATACTGGTGCTGTTATTATGTACTTAATTATTACATTGTCTATGCTTTTTATTGGAGGAATTAGAAAAAGATGGTTTTCATTAACAATATTTATTCTGTTAATATTTCTAATTGTATTTTTTCTTATATATTTTTTAAAGCAAGATTTGTTTATTAAATTATTTGGTACATCGTTTTTTTACAGAATGGATAGAATTATTAACTGGCAAACATCTACTGGACTTCAATTAAATAATTCAGAGATTGCTATTGGTTCTGCTGGTATGCGTGGTCATGGTTTTAATCATACACCAATATATTTTCCTGAAATGCAAACTGATTTTATATTCTCAGTATTTGCATCAAATTATGGTTTTATTGGTTCAATTATTTTAATATCTACAATCTTATTTTTTGACGAAAATCTTATTATTACAGTTAATAAAACAAATAATGAAATAGATAAGTATGCTATCGGTGGAATAGTATCTGTGCTATTATTTCAACAAATTTATAATATTTCAATGACAATTGGATTGCTTCCTATTATGGGAATCACTTTACCATTTATAAGTTATGGTGGTTCTTCATTACTATCCTATATGTTGCTTTTAGGAATCATATTTAATGTTTCCAATGAAAGTCTTAGATATACAAACTAAAAAGAAATCAGTTTATATGATTTCTTTTTTATTTAGACTTCTGGGTATCTTTATTTGTTATAACTTTTGAATTTTCATTTATATAATAATTCAAATCTGCTGAAAAATTTTCTTCAAAAAAATTGCTTTCAACATCTAATTCAATCCATAGTTTTTTATCAGTGTTATTCTTTTTGCAGGATAGCCAGTATTGCACAATGTAATCATTAGCTTCCTTTTTATAAGTAATTCCAGCACCAGTTAGTGTATTAGCATGAACAAAATCTCCATTATAGACATATAAATAAGTTATATTACTTCCATTTTGTAATTGAATATATTCACTTTGCGTATTTTCTATTTTTCCTGTATAACCACAATTAGCAGCGTCTGCTTCATTCATTTCATTCATAATATAATTTTCTATGATGGTTCTATCAGTTAGTATCATACTCTTAGCCTGCATATTATCACTTTTATTTTTCATATTTAAAGTTAAATCAAATAATAAGTATGCTATACTAAAGGCTATCATTGAGGCTAATATTATTTCAATTATCATATATCCTTTATTATTTAGTTTCATCTTATGCCTCCAATTCTAGATAATTATAATAGTATTTATTATCTTCATATGGCCATTCTATAACCATAATATAATTATGATTAAGCGTAACAGAATTATTTAAATAATTTAAATAGTCTTTATATGTGTCACTTATTCCGGAAATATTTTGATTTTGACCCAAATAATCTTTTTTAATGAAGTAGATATTAGTTTTATTACCTAATGACTGTTCATTATACTTTTTATAATCAGAATCTAAATAATTGTGAATTTCTCCATTGTTAATTAATTTATCTCTAATATTAGCTAATTTATAGACCCCATCGGCATTATAGTAATTTAATATTTCTGAATAGCGAATATATACTTTGCTATATCCAGTATAAATACTCATAAGTATTATCAGTATCATCGCTGCTACTATAACAACTTCTGCCATCATAAATCCTTTTCGATTTAAGTTCATATTATAAATTCTCCTTGCACATAGGAAGGTTAGTTTGATCTACAACATATTTACTATTATAATAAAATACTCCACCTTCAAAAGAAGAACCAGTTTGAGGATTTTCTAATTCTTTCTCAGTCAATCCAAGTACACTCAATGGTATATAGCAGCCACTTTGCATAAATCGTTGCGTATTTAATACATTTTTATGTTCACTATAATATAATTTTGCTGCTTCAACAATTATTTCAATTTTTGCATCTTTTTGTTTTGCTTTACTTCTTTCTATTGAAGCAGTAATACTTGGTATTGCTATAGCAGATATGGTTATTAGTATTACGATAACGGCAAGTAATTCAATTAATGTAAATCCTTTTTTATTATTCTTTTTCATTATTTTCCTCCTTAAAATTTACTATTTTATATTTTTCAAAATGGATTCCTATAAATTTTCTACTAGCTAAATAGTCACATTTATGTAAGAATCTTTCTAATTCATTCCTTGGTAATGGTAATACTATATTACCTTTAAAATCTTTATTAAACTTACCCATATGACTTTCTATCATCATGCATAGTCTTCGTAAATTATCTATGCTCATTTTAAATTTTTTAGAATTCTCCATGATTATTTTTGATGAAATTAATGGATGATCAACTCTGGTATATTCCTCTTTCTCTTTCCCGTATTTAAAACCATCATGCATAACTGATGCTATAACAATTAATTCTTTGTCATTATCATTAAATCTATCTTCAACTTCTAACATTTCCATAGCTATTTTGGCTACTACTTTAGTGTGTCTATATAGTCCACCTTCTCCATTCGCAAATATCGGATGATATTTTCCCGTTGATGAGGCAGGTACTTGGAAGAAATAATCAGGTAATAAATTAATCATCTTTTTTAAATCATGTTTATTATTCTCATCTTTAACATAATCTATTTCTTCTTTAAAATAATCACTTTTCTTCATTTTATCACTTCTTTATATTTACATCTAACTTGTTATAAGGTATTTCTATATTATTTTCATTAAATACTCTATATATAATTTTCAAATAGTCTCTCTTGATTTGATATTGCTGATTAGCTATGGTTTCCATACTAACTAAATATTTAACAGAAGATGAAGAAAATTCGGATATTCCTAGTAAACAGTAATTTCCTTTTACATTTTTTAATTCTAGTACTTCTTTTTCAATACTTTTTAATACTTTTTCTAATTTATCAATATCAGTTCCATAGGCTACATCTAGATTAATAAGTAAAGTGGTATTTCTCATACTATAATTAATTACTTCTTTAAAACTAGAATTTGAAAGTATTTTAACTTCACCTGTTATACTTTTAATCTTAGTATTCATAAGTCCTAAAGAAATTACTTCTCCTTTAAAACCATTAATTTCTATGATATCTCCTATGGTATATTGATTATCAAAAATAATAAATACTCCTTTTAAGAAGTCTGCTATTATATCTTGAATAGCAAGTCCTATCACTAATCCTAATATTCCTATTGATGCTAGTATAGAACTAGTATCTACTCCATAGACTTTTAGGATAGATAAAATCATAAAAATAAATATTATATATTTAATAATATTATTTACTAAAGATATAATAGTCATTTTTCTGTTGTCTATTTTTTTGTTTTTTAATATTTTATCAACTATTCCTTTTAGTATAGAATATATAATTATTCCCATTATTATATATATTATTGGCAAATATACTTTGGGATTTAATATTATTTTCATTCTAGACCTCCGATAAACTCACATAGTATTTGATTAGATAAGTAAATATATTCTTCCTTAATTCTCAAGTTATTATTTATTATTTCTAATTTATTATTACTTATCATCTTTTTAATTATATCATATTCTAATAAATTAGTATTGTATTTTTTATTATAATTATCTATATTAATACCATTAATTAATCTTAATCCTAGTATTAATCCATTTTCTTTTCTAATAGTATCATTTTCATTTATAGTATCATATACATAATTACCATTTAAATATTTTCGCATATTTTTGGTATTAGTAATTCTATTATGATTAATATAACTTACTGCTGATAATCCAAATCCATAGTAATTTTCATTTAACCAATATATTTTATTATGGATTGATTCGTAACCATCTTTAGCATAATTACTTATTTCATAATAGTTAAATCCGTTATCTTTTAACTTATTCTTAATATAGGAATACATTTCATAATTAATATCATCATTAATATAATGATGATTATTTATATATAGTTTAGTATGACTTTCTAAAATTAAAGAATAGCATGATATATGTTTAACATTTAAGTTTATAGCATTATTTATATCACTCTTAATTATATCT
>JAEEGL010156581.1_pt1 | contig 11459 bp, 13 predicted proteins | sample 9134231 | NCBI WGS metagenome assembly JAEEGL01 (sample SAMN16246548, study PRJNA631951) | gut metagenome | biome: gut microbiome; feature: rumen; material: fiber-attached | host: Bos | place: Iran: Karaj | collected 2018-10
CAAATCCGCGCGGGCCTACAGATTGGGGGACTAGCTCAGTTGGCTAGAGCACCTGCTTTGCAAGCAGGGGGTCAAGGGTTCGACTCCCTTGTTCTCCACTCAAAAAATGGCTTAAATGCTTGATATATCAAGCATTTAAGCCATTTTTGTATTCCAAAAGATGCACCAAAGCCCATTCAATTTATAGGACAAAGAAAGGGGTAAAATCCCATTCAAAACAATTCAAATCGCCAATAGACCCCATCAGTATTAGGGGCGGACTATAATAATCTGAAGCACTAGAGCTCCAGGTTGTGATAATATACATTGTTCCTTTCAGTCACATAATAATCACAAGAAATATACCCTGATAATCAATCTATTATACGAATTTGGAATGAGTTTAGTCACATAACGGTCACATAAAAGCTATGCCCAGATGGGAACATACCTGGCATACTTCTTAGAAGGTGCAGAATCATCAGGCTTGATGTATTTTGCACTGATAGTGTCTGAAATAATACGTGATGCTATGGAATAGTTCTTGTCTTTAATGTTGAGACGCCCGCGGAAACTCTCGTTAGTCATTTTCTGTCCAGAGAGATACTGTAGGCAACAGTGCTGGTAACAAGCTCGCCGTTTGTCCTCCTTATTCATCTGTCGCAGGGTCATCGGAGCAAACATTATAACCTTGGTAAAGAGTTCGTCTTTCTGAAAATCAGGAGCCGGTAATTGAGCAATCTCGCATTGCAAAAGAGCACGGTCAATACCGCTCCCTCGTTCCTCACAAATATTCATACGTCGCATTAATGAAGCAAGCTTCTCATTGCGACTTATTGGTGTATGGTCAATGAAACGGAAGACGTCAATCAGGGGTTTCCCGGGATTGGTTATCTCCATCCTGTTTGCGAAGATTTCTATCATAGGAGAAGAACCGCCTATTGAGAAGTCTTGGTGAATCAACGCATTTGCAACAAACTCGCGAATAGCAATGGGGGGATACATGGGAATTTCCTTCCTGAGCGCCTTACCAATTTCCTCATTTACTGGCAAGTTTGCACTGATATAGTCTACGAGGCCTTCAAAACCGACAGCATATCCTTTTCTCCCAACCTGCTCCTTAATAGCATTGATTCTATCATTCCCTTTATAGAAGATTACACGGACGGCCTTACGTGACAACATTTCAAACCGATCTAAGTCTGTAGCAAAAAGAATGGCACCCAAATTTGTTATGTCATAGCAGGCTTGTCTCCGAACAATAATATTCTCTTCAACCAACTTATCAAGGATCGCCTTCTTCGAATCCGGGAACGGGACATGGAGTAAACTAAAGAATTTGGAATAATCTAACAACCCGAGCACTTCATCTGCCGAGACTCCAGACTTCGCCACTTTTGTCTCAAAGCTACTATTAACCGTATTTTGCCAAATCTTTCTTTCGCGCTCCGGAAAGTCTGCAAGTTTCTTTTTATAGGAACCTACGCGAATATACGCTGTGCCATTGAACTTTACTGGCGTATTTCCAGCAGAATCAATCAGCATTACGACAACTCTACCCTCGGGGAATGATACTTCTTGAAAAAAGAAATCAATTCTGGGAGTCAGACTATGGGCAATCCAGTTTTCAAGCTCTTCGCCTCCAACTTTCTGCGTTTTAGGATTAAACGTTGTTCCAATTATTTGATGGGTGTTATTATCTATCCCCCAAGCCAGAAACCCTCGTGACTGCCCCATGTATGCTGCACCATTAGCCAATGCTGAAACATATTCACCAATAGCATGTGGATTTTCATTGTTGTGTTTTATCTCAACCCACTCGCACTCAGTTGGAGAGGCTTGAATATCTTTTATTATGGTTGTTATTTCCTTGATGTCCATATCTATATATAGATTATCTCTACAAAGTTAGTGATATTTTTCGGACTATACGTTAAGACCTTTCTCAAAGATGGACATCTGCTCAGCCTTGACCTTCTCCACAGTGCTCTCGCTCACATCTGCCAGTTTTGCTGTCTGGCGGATCGGATAACCCCTCCGGAGAAGCTTTATCACATCCTTGTAGGCTATTATCATAATAATGATCATCTCGCATATAAGTACCCTCAAGATAATCCCCAAAAATCCTTCGGATCATCAAACCCATCCTCACACGTCATATGCTAAAAACATCAACTCTAAGAACAAGAATCTTATTGTGTTACAGAAGGAGTTTGGCTTTTGAGTTTTGCTTCAAGTTCATTGTACTGTGACGATGACCCTCGGTTCTTAGCATAAGCATATAGACTTGATTTCCGAACACAATCAGTAAAACCATCTTTAATTCACACTACTTCAGCAGAAATTCCGTCATTTTTTTTTGAAAAGTTATGTGGAATAAATCCCACAAATTTTGCGAAAATACAATTCGCGCAAAGTCCTTATGTTTGCCGTACAAAAAGGATAAAACTATGTGTGAGCATTCATTCTTTACCAGAACCCAGGAGCCTTACTCCTCCCTACTTGAAAGGAGAGAGTGGGGTGCTAAGCGCGTAGTTATCCTTGCGAGAGACAAATATACCTGTACTCATTGTGGGGCTCACGAGGGTCCTGGCGTTCAACTTCATGTTCACCATAAGCATTATATCTATGGTTTAGACCCTTGGGAGTATAAGGATACGGAGTTGGTAACGCTCTGTGAGAGATGCCATAGAGAATTACATGCAAGGGAGAACGTTCCTGTATATAGGTTAGAAGATGGCAATCTGGTTGAGGTGCATCTCACACCTTGCAGTAGATGTGGCGGTGCTGGATGGTTTCCGCAGTACAAACATGTACAGGGTGGTATCTGCTTTAGGTGTTATGGGGCAAAGTATGATGAACTCATATCGGTCGTTAAGAACTATGCTGAAGAGCATAATATTGATGTACAGGACATCTGTGACGGATTTAGCGTCCTTGACCCTCATGTAGAAAAACTGGGTACTATAGTTGAGGTTCGTGTCCGGAGATATCCGAATAGTGGTAAATATTATTGCCAGTTGTTCTTCAACAATGGACGGATAAGTGATAATAATTATCTGGATTATTCTATGTCGGTTGAGCCGGGTGAAAGGCTTGATCCTAATAGTTTACGTTATAGGACAGCTGTGAGGAAGAATGGGACACCGTATATAATAATTAAAGGGACTCCATTATAGTATTACGTATGTTTAAAACGATTATATAACCGAGTTTTTAATTAACTTTGCATAAAGCCTAAAATTTTTAAATCGACGAATAAAGGCTTCGCGAGCGTGACGTATTTTTGCAAGACGAAAAAGAAATAGATTATGAGAACAAATATAAACATAAAGAATTTCAGAGTATTTGATAAAAAGGGAGTTGATGTTGAACTTTCTCCGCTGACGTTTCTTGTGGGATGCAATAGTTCTGGTAAGAGTTCTATTGTTAAATCTTTAACTCTTTTAAAGACGTTTTTTCATCAAGAGTTTAACAAGAATCATCCTGTTATAGGTGCACCCGTTGATTTTTCAGCAAAACCTAATGATACTCTTGGAGCCTTTAAAAATGTTGTTAATACTTCTTCAGAGGCGAAATCATTCTCTTTTTCTTATGATATTCATTCAGGATATATTAATGACGATGTTACTGTCACCTTAACTTTTGGTGAGGGGGATATGAATAATGCTAAGATTACGGGAATTGATATTTCATTAAAAAATAGAGGCTCAATTATTTCTGAAAATGGTAGAGACTGTAAAGGCAACCTACGCCTAATAAAAGACGCCTTTAAACAATATTTAGTTGCAACTAGTTTTAGAGAGCAAGTAAGAATCTTAAAAGCACCTTACGATCCGTGGAACGAGAGTGAAAACTTACATAAAGAAATAACTCTTTTATACAACAAAGTAATTAAATACTGTGACGAGAAGTATCTAAAAGAGGTCTGTAATAATCGAAATATTAAGATATGCGATCAGATAAACAAGAATCTATATGTAAATAACGACATCTCTGTTGTTGAAAAATTCGCTGAAACAGGAATAATGACATATTATTCAATGTTTGACGAAATTCGTGATATTCCGAATCCTGAGGATATTAGATTATTCTTAGAATCACGTGTAAAAGACAATAAGATTAAAAATAGTGTTTTAAAGGCAATTGGAATAATATGTAAAGACTATTCAGAAAGCGGATATAATAATTTTCTTGAATACTATCGCTCAAAAGAGGATGCAGCATTGTTCTCTTCCAACGATATACTTGGTTTTGACGACACTTTGAATAATGATCCTCTTTCTTTATTCGGGTTCCTTACATCTTGGTGTTATTCTACTGTAGATCCCATCTATGCAGGTTCATACGATAATAATGATTTGCTTGAAAAGTATGGGGTTTCTTATGCATTAATTAATAGCGCTCTTGGTCATCTATCCGAAGAAGAGCCATATTCTAGCAGATTGTCTTCTCCGACGGATCCATATCGTGATGCTTTATCCTTTAATCGCATACATTATTTGTATACAAATGTCTTTAGAGAATATTTTAACAAATTCATAAAAGAGGTTGTTTCTAAAGATGTCACGGACAATATATCATATGTTGGTTCTTCAAGGATTCAAGTGCGAAGATTATATACTCTTGAAGATAGAACAGAGTTTGCTGATGCTGTTAGGAGGTACTTTGAAACCAAGACCTTGTTTATGACTCTCAATCCTCCAATAACACTCAATATTGATAATGGACATGGTTCTGATCCTCTGCAAGTTTCAGATTTTATGCCAGGATGTTTTATGAATAAGTGGCTTACCGTTTTCGGGGTAGGAGATCACATATCTTTGGAAATGGATACCAATGGTCTAGGTCTTCTGCTTAAAGTATATAACACTGAAAATGACAAGGAAGGAAAACTCCTTGCAGATGTAGGGTATGGTATCACTCAGTTATTCTCCATTCTTTTGCAGATAGAGGAAATGATTATGTCTGGATTCTATAAGAAATACTCCGGGTTGACAACACCTAAAGGTTTTATAGGAAAACGTGTTGTGTCCGGTGATGATGAAACGCCTTTCGAACCACGTACAATAGCGATAGAAGAACCAGAGATTCACTTGCATCCAAAACTTCAATCTCTTCTTGCTGAGATGTTTTGGGAGGCATATAAAAAATACAACATACAGTTTATCGTAGAAACTCATAGCGAGTATCTTCTTAGGAAGGTTCAGACTCTTATAGGGGCAAAGAAACTTACTCCAGAAGAGGTTTCTATGACATATGTGGAAGATGATAAGGAGGTAAAGTGGGGAACTCCTAAGGTCAGACGGATTCCTATTAAAGAGGATGGACGTCTATCCGAGCCTTTTAGTCCAGGCTTCTACGATGAGGCGGATAATTTATCCTTGGAATTGTTTACGAATATGGGTAAATAATGGCTAGAAGGACAATATTTTTGGAGACTGCGTTTTGGGATTATTTCTCAAAATGCCGTGGTTTGTTGTATTCGAATCCAGATGCAGAGGATGTCGATGATAAGATATCCCTTTGGAATAATATTTATAAGTTTATATGCAGATCAAGTGTTTTTACCGATACTCCTCTTCACGAACTGGCAGAAAAAGCCAAAACGGATACCAGGCTAAGACTTATGTTGAAAAGCAGTGGCGATGGGAATATGGATCTTGATTATCAAGAAGATCCTTTTCCAGATTTGGAATCAAATAGTAAGTTCGAATATGATTCAGACTATTCCTCTCTGTTCTTTACAGCGGAAGATCACGAAAAGGCAGCAAGGAATCATGGAGTTATTAATATCTGCAATAATAATATTTGGAATCAAGAAGAGAAGTTTAAAGACACAGGGGTTCCTATTACCAGAGATGAGGAATGGGACTGGGGTGACCTAAAGATTCTCAAGGAGACTTCTAATGCTATGGTTCTTGTGGACAACTTCATACTAACCCCAAATAAAAAGACAGGTTACGGTGTTATCAGATCAGACTTGAAGAGTATTCTTGCTCAGATATTGCCGGATTTCTCAAAGGAAAAATATACTCTGAGTGTTATTTATTATGATAAAGAAATGGATGAGGGGTGGAATAATGATTGGGATAAGTTGGGTATGAAGAGAAATGTTGAAACACGTAAAAATCAATTTGCTCAATCAATAAGGAATTTCGTAAAAGAAGTAAAGAGGCACTTAGATTTGACGATAGAATTGTTCCCGACCACTGCCAATGAGCAATTTTATCGGAAAGACTTCCATGACCGAACCATTATTACAAATAATATTTGGGTTGGTAGTGAAGCCGGTTTTGATATACATGAAACAGCGGCAAATTCAACTACAACACATGGCTTATATCTGGGGTTTGGAAATGATGTGGCAAAATGGCTTGAACGCCGATATGATGTTTTAGTCTCTGAAGCAAAAGCCTGCTTGAAGAGGTATGACTATCAAACGGTAAACAGAATTCTTCTTTGACGAGTTTTGCTATTCAGTATTAATACTTCTAATTCTCGATACAGCACGTTCAAGTTCTGCACACATTTTTTCCCGAATGGATTTTGGGCTAACCAGAAGTACGTCATCTCCATTCCGGAAAATCGTGTTTAAGAACTCCCGATTGGGCTTAATCTCCAGTCCATAAAAGGTATATCCTTCAAAGGATGGGTATTTGTCGTGTAGCCGTTCCTGTTCGACCGTGGAAATTCTTATTTGAGAACCGTGAAGCGGTTTGGTGTCCAGATACCCCACAAACCTGTCTTTGACAGCCAAGATAATTGAGGTAAGAGGCTCAGATTCATTGTAGGTGACGCCAATGATATCCTCATACCTTTCTTCAAAATCATCATCGCAATCCAGATACGGAATGTCTTCAACGGCATTGATGGTAATCATGCGGTCTAAAGGCAGGTTAACATAGAAATCTTTCCTGAAAGGGAATTTGCCGTCTGCCAGTGGAGTCCCAATCAAATACCATCTGTCGTTAAACTGTTTCAAGAGATATGGATAGAGTCTGATAGTTCGTGCTTTCCCACCAAACGGCGTATATTTAATATCAACAACCTTTTTATTGGCGATAAGGGTAAACAAGGTTCCCAGGTAATCTTTCCCTTTCAGATAGTCATTTGAACTGAATGAGATGATTTTTCGGGACATCATATTGTCCTTGTCAAATTCATTTCTGCCAAACGCCTTGCCGTCGTTGAGTTTTTCCTGGAGGTCATGAAGCCATTCGAAACTATCCAGACCGGTAAATTGCCCCAGGGTATTCAAAACCTCCTGAAGCAATCGCTTTTCTTCATCAGACAGTTGCTTGCTGAATAACGATTGAGTCGGGTCTGAGTATCTATAGACAGGGGATCCGTGCATTCTCTCGGAACAGTCAATCTCCATGTTGAACGGAGAGTCTTGCAATGCTTGGATGTCCAATTGAATAACTCGCTTGCCGCTTTTAATATACCTATCATAGTCACTTTGGTCGCCTCCGATTGTCGGATAGCCTGCATCTGACAAACGCTCGTTAACTTTTTTTAGCAGGTCTTCACAGGTGTATTTATGATATCTGTCGGACAGCATCTGATCCAGATACATGTAACGGATAACGGCGTTTTTATTTGATGGCATAGCACGAGATAATTAAAAACAGTGCAAAAGTATTAAAAAACGCGAAACCTATATTCGCAAGGGTTAAAAACATGCAAATATGTTGCGAATTTTGACTTCGCGAACGAGTGTTACCTTCGTGCCAGGATAATCAAAAGTGGCATTAGAACGAATATTTGGTACAGCCTGTTTTTAATTCATACAATGGAGGAAATATCACTTGTACTCGCGATGCTATTTGTCTATTTTTGATATAGAAACAATACCAGACAATAAGTTATTTTACAAATGAAAAGAATCTTAAAGAAAATAGCCAGAGGGCTTCTATTAGGAGTCAAATGGATACTCATCCAGTTATTTGTCCTTGTGGTCCTATTTGAATGCGGCTTGGGTACCCGTTCTCTATACGGCTGGGATAAATCTTTAGTACTGTCAATACCTTTTTACACATTGCTCTTCAGTTTTTGGCATGTGTTTATTTCCCGGGAAAGACACAGATGGACGATAGTCTTTCCTTGGCTAATTCTTATGGTTGTGGTTTATTTACAGATTGCATGTGAGAGAGACTGGTATTTCAAAATCATTACAGTCGATCAGTTTATGCTTGGAGGTTGGCTTGCGCCAGTGTTTGGAGCGAGTTTGCAATTTCTCTGGCTTGGCTTGCGTAAGTTGTTGATTCTTAAAAGAAAGAACAATGAAGAATATATTGTTTCTTGACATAGACGGAGTGTTGAACACAGAACAGTGGCATATCAATGAGGGGCAGAACGCTCCTCAGGACTAGTATGACGATGCTTTCGACTCAGAGGCAGTTGCCAATCTCGCTTTGATAATAGCAGAGACTGGAGCGGAAATCGTTATTTCTTCTTCTTGGAAGTTCTCTGGTCTTGAAAGTCTTCAGGCTATGTGGAGAGAACGAAAACTGCCAGGCAAGGTCATTGACATTACCCCGAGTTCTGTCAGTGATGAAATGCTGCTGAAGGCTAATCCAGATGAGTTGGACAAAATGCCTTTTAAGGGCTATGACGTTATGGAATGGCTTTCCAAAAATGACAAACAGGTTAAAAACTATGTCATCATTGATGATGAGAACAGTTTCTTACCAGAACAGCAGTCTAATCTGGTCCAGACTAACCCAGTTTACGGTATTCGTAACGAGGATATATATAAAGTCATTAGGATAATGAATATGTATTTCAATACAAATAACGAATAAGAGAAATGGATGACAATCTAGCCAGAATATTTGCAATAGACAGGCTCAGCATCGAAACGGACGGACAGGGTGTAAGGGCTCTCGTCTGCTTCTGCGAATGTCCGCTTGAATGCGAATACTGTTTAAACTATAATCCCATGATAGGGCTTCGGAGGACGGAATTGTTTTCTCCCGAGTCTTTGTTGAAGCGTCTCATGATAGATGATATCTACATTAAGGCATCATCCGGAGGCGTGACTTTTGGCGGAGGAGAACCAGCCCTTCAGAGCAGATTTATAGGAGAATTCAAGAGAATATGCCCGCCAGACTGGACGATATACATAGAAACTTCACTCAATGTACCCTCGGAGCATATTCAGCGTCTTGCTAACCTGATTGATTATTGGATTATTGACATAAAGGACATCAAAAACAAGATATACCGCAAGTATACGGGCAAGTCTAATAAGAGAGCTATTAAGAATCTGAAGTATCTGATAAAGAGAGGACTCTCAGAGAAAATTATGGTGCGAGTCCCCGAGATTCCTGAATTCAACACAAAAGAAGATGTGGAGAAATCAGTGTGCAAACTAAACAAAATGGGAGTTACCTCCATACAGCGTTTTGTCTATAGCACTTCATATCAACGTCCTAAACCACTGATGGGGATACCACGTCGACCTTTTAGAGACCTTTTTGAAAAAGACATATAAAGATGAATGGAATTGAAAAATGTGAGATGTTTCGAGCCATGAGAAAACGTCTCTGCGAAGACAATGGCATTCCTTTTTTAGAGGAAGAATGCCCGACACCTAATGAAAACTGTATTGGCACGTGCACAAACTGTGACCACTGGTTGCAACGAATGCGGACAAATTTGAACAAAAAGCAACTTCAAGGAGAAACAATAGACTTTAGCGGTATTAGAGACATCTATAATTCATATCGCGAGAAAGGTGGTGATGAGTTAATAATGGAGCTGTCAAGCCCATATGTGGGTGCTGTTAGTCCAGATTCAATCATACTATAGTTAAGATATCTCGACAATGAAACAAGACAAGAAATCTACAGGAACGCCATTAACAGACGAAAGCTTCAGGAGAATCTGTCAGGAAAGATTGAAGGACTTTCCATCTCTGAACGACAAAATAGGACAATCCTGCATAAGATCTGTTCCAAAGCCTTGGCAATCTCCGAGGGTGCAGCTCGTTTCCCATACGTTGACACTAAGCCTGGTAAATGAAGAAAAGAATAAGAAAGAATAAAATATGGCATGGATATACGACAAAGAAACAGACAGTTATTATCTGAACGATTTTCACCGGCAGAACTCCATAGGTGCTGCGGAATCTGTGAAGAAGCAGAAGCCCTTCTCCAAGGAGGAGGCTATCGCTCAACTCCAGAGAAATCTACAGAAAAAGGAGGAGACTTTGCCTTAGGGAGGCTTCAGGAAGCGATTCTTGAAGAATGGGCAAAGGAACGGGGGATATGGCACGAAAACTCGTCCAGGTACTTCTCTGACCTGTATGGGGATGTATATGCCCAGGGCGGGGAATCCACCGTTTACCTCAAAACCGATGGCAGAAATGTCGTCAAGGAGATAGAACTTGCCTATTATGTGGAGCCTCATCTGGCTCTTGACAGGATTGTCCTACATAACGCCTATGTCGGTTTGGAAGCCCCTCTGACCATAATTGGGTTCGGGAGGACATCCGGGGGAAATTTCAACATTATGGTTGAGCAGCCGTTTATTCAGGGCGTATACGTTTCCCTTGAGGAAATTTATGGATTTATGACCGCCATGGGCTTTACGCTATATAGCCACAAGACAGAGTACACCAATGGAGAAATACTGCTCAACGACGTTCACGATGAGAATGTGCTTAAAACTCCCGAGGGGCATTATATCATCATTGATGCGGACTTTCGCCTTAATACCTGCAATTATGGTGTTGGTGGTACCAGGAGGACGAGCAGTTCGTAGAGCAGGATGACGTTATAAGTTTTGAAAGATATGTGTTATTTTCCAGAATTTCCAGAGTTTCCAGATCAAGCTTATAAGAAACGTCTTAGTGATATTCAAGAAAGAGTAAGTCCTTTTCAAGAACTATTGTGGGTTTTGACATTTGGCTTTTATAATCCTTGGGAAAAAGAAGACGGTCTATGAAATATCTCCTTTGTTAGAGTCGGGGTAACCCGTCTTGAAGCTCTCACTTAGGAGATTTTTGTGGGGCGACTTCTGGAAGAAATACAGACGTTTCATCACAAGTATTGTGGCTATTTGGTATCCGTAATAACAATCAATAGATTTGTCTAACGATTTCACTATTTAGAGTTGTTGAAAGTGGGAATGGAGTAAGCACTTTGTGTATGCGACATTCCGCGTATTCCTTCCAACAACTCTTTCTTGTTGGGAAACACGATCAGCAAAACGATCAGCAGTTTCATCTTACATTTCAGACGATTTCCACTCACATCTGTTCTGCTTTGCAAGCAGGGGGGCAAGGGTTCGACTCCCTTGTTCTCCACAAAAAGAGATGTCAAAAAGGCATCTCTTTTTTTTATGCTATCTTTGTCTAAAGTTACCGTTAATTCTTACAACAATGAAAAGACTGATCCTATTTATCGCGATGGCATTGCTGCCAGTAATTGGTTCTGCACAGGACAAACACGTTTATTCCTTTGAAACCGGCC
>JAEEGL010533401.1_pt1 | contig 11459 bp, 12 predicted proteins | sample 9134231 | NCBI WGS metagenome assembly JAEEGL01 (sample SAMN16246548, study PRJNA631951) | gut metagenome | biome: gut microbiome; feature: rumen; material: fiber-attached | host: Bos | place: Iran: Karaj | collected 2018-10
AAAGTGATCGTATAGCCATCGACCTTGACCTGCTAGAGCTTTACTTTCTTTTTGCGGATGTTCTTCTGCTGCTTTCTAAGATAGCCATAGCGCAAAAGCTCATCCTTGATGTCCAAGGCGTCTGTATAGTTGGCGATATTGAGCTGTTCATTTATCGCTTCAAAGTATTCTTTTTCTCTTTGGGCGATTTCGATCTGTTCTTCGATGTAGACCTTGCCTTTGCGTTTTTTCTGGTAAGTGCTGTAATACTTGTTGGCATTGGCCTTGATCGAAAGCTTGGGATCAAGCCTGATCTGCTGAGCGTTTCCTTCAAAATCGCTGATCGTTATTTCTTTGAGTCCTTTGCGGTCAAGATCTTCACAGGTATATAAAAGATCGCCGCAGGTTTTATCGCCCTGCAGATTCAGGGCTTCTTCCAAGGATGCCTGGAGCTTGCTGATCTTGCTGTCGTAGTGCTTGATCTGCCTTTTTACAACTTTATAGAGATCATCAGAAATATTCTTGATCCTTTCTTTTTCATCATCTTCCTTATAGATCTCGTCAAAGCCGGATTGGATATCCATCTCGATATAATCGGCATAGAGATGACTTAAGGGTATGATGTGAAAGTCGTAACTGTCATTTTTGCGATGCAGGTAGAGGGAATGGGACTTGACTATAAGATCCATGATCTCTTCAAAGGAAGAACTTTCCAGGCGAAAACGCACTTCATCTTCCAGAAGCCGGGAGAAACCCTGCAGCTGCTTGACGAGCGATTGCGAAAAATCGATATCGGCAGTTATGAATGGATCTGCTTTATTCTGTTTGTCAGGCAATATGAACTCTGCTCCCGGCAGGATCGTCCGTCTGGTGTTTTCATAAGGCGGGATCTTTTTTAAAGCATCGATGATCCTGTTGTCATCACCAACCAGAATCAGATTGGCGTATTTTCCCATCAGTTCTACGGAAAGCAGATATTCTTTTTCATCATAGAGTTCATTTCGTGCTCTTATATGCATCAGCAGATAACGGTCATAGTCAAACTGTTCGATCTTATAAATCACGCCATTGAGCAGATATTTTCTTAAGACCATGATAAAAGTTGAAGGGTCAGTGTATGATGAAAATGCACGTTTTGACAGACAAAGGTGATTGTAGTTGGAATGAAAGTTCATCACGAGATTGTATCTTTCATTATTGGTGTGGACATTGAAGACGACTTCGGTTTTTGAGGTCTCACCGATCCGGTTTATCCTGATCGGCAGATATTTTATGAGGTCTTCTTTCACTTTATAGAGTGTTATTCCGTCTAAAGCCATAACAATATTTTAAAAGAAAAATATTATATTGCATAATAATTGTGCTTTAGGTTATAATAATCGAGCGAATAGATAACTATTCCTTGCCTGGAAACAGGCCGTTTAGTCCAGAAGGAGGTAAAACATGAAACAATACGAGACAATGTATATCATCAAGTCTACTCTTGACGATGCTGCCAGAGCTGCTTTAGTTGAGCAGATGCATGGTATCATCACTGCTCATGGCGGCAAGATCGACAATGTTGACGATTGGGGCATGAGAGATTTCGCTTATGAGATCGATCACATGTCTAAAGGTTACTATGTTGTAGTAACTTATACCGTTGATGTTGAAGGCTTGAATGAATTCAAACGTCTGATGGGTATCAGCAATGACATCGTCAGAATGATGACGATCTGTGCTGATGAGAAAAAAGGAAGCAAGTAAATGATCAACATTAACAGAGTTACTTTAGTAGGTCGTCTGACAAAGGATATTGAACTGAAAAAGACTAATTCTAATGCTTCTGTATGCAACTTCACTGTTGCGATCGACCGTCGTTTTCAGTCTCAGCAGGCAAATGGACAAAATGCAGACTTTATCAACTGCATTGCCTGGAGACAATCTGCTGATTTCCTGTCACAGTATGCAGGAAAGGGCACTATCGTTGCGGTCGAAGGCAGGATCCAGACCAGAAGTTATGATGGCCAGAATGGCAAGGTGTATGTAACTGAGGTCGTAGCCGATAGTGTTCAGATTATTTCCAATCGAAATACGCAGAATACTAGCGCTAATAACTACGCACCGAATAACAGCTACACACCGAACAATCAGACTTTTACACCGAGTGTGGATCCGGGTTATGAGAGTATGGATGATGATTTCTCCAATACTCCTTCGCTGGATATCTCCAGTGATGATTTACCGTTTTATTGATATAGAAAGGAACCGAAATGGCTTTTAGAAAACAGAGAGTCGGATATAAGAAGGTCTGTTACTTCACTAAGAACAAGATCGAATATATCGATTATAAAGATGTAGAGTTATTAAAGAAGTTCATCTCTCCTAACGGAAAGATCACTCCTAGACGTGTAACCGGCACCAGTGCCAAATATCAGAGAATGCTGTCAACAGCGATCAAGAGAGCACGTCAGATGGCTTTATTACCTTATATTGCCGATTAATTTATTAACCTCCACATTTGTGGAGGTTGTTTTATAATAGTATATATGAATCAGACTAAGAAACTTACCCAGGGCGCGATGATGCTGGCAATCGTCGGAGCTCTGATCATCATCGATCGAATGACTGCCTACTGGTTTACAGAACTGCTGGTTCTGATGATGCCGGTCGTAATAATCATGTATGCCACCATGCATACGCTCAAAGATGGCGTGATGCTCAGTGTCGGCCTGCTGATTATCTCTTTTTTATTAGGCAATTTTCAGCTTACCTATCTGATTTATGTTCCGGTTGGCATTCTGACCGGGCTTACCTATGCCTATTTCATTTCCAAAAACAAGCCGCGCCGCTTCCTGATGTTTACAGCGATGCTGACTTATACAATAGGGGAACTGATCGCAACTTTTGTGGTCTATCCTTTGCTTGGTTTTCCAATCACCGAAATGATCAGCCAGTATCTTGAGGCTTTCAATGAGGCTAAATCGCTGACCGGTTTTGATTACGGTTCGCTTTTTGCGAGTATCGGTCTGGACCTGGGCAAGATCATCGGTGTCCTTTATGTATTGTCAACGATTCTGATGGGTATCATGGAAGGTGTTTTGATCCATCTGATCTCTATCTTCTTGCTTAAACGCTTCAAGATCAAAGATCTGGGCAATACCAATATCTATAATGTGAAACCTAATCCGGTTCTGGGCTATTTATCGCTGTTTGCGGTATCTTCATCCTACCTGATCAACTATTTCAAGGACAACGAAGTCCTTTATTATGGCATCCTGATCTTTTCGATCCTTGGAGCTATGGTACTTTTTTACTACGGCTATATCTTCCTGATCCTGTATGGTTCCATGGTCCTGCGCCGCAATATCGGCGGTATCTTCATCCTGCTGGCCATGCTGATCCCGTTTCTGTTTACGATCCTGCTGATGATCGGTTTCCTTTACGCTACCGGACCTTTGCGTACATATCTGGAAAGTAAGGTACAGACTCAATGAGGAGAATGCGTTTCATCACTCTTCTCTCTTTGTTTACGATCATTGGCGTTGTCATCGCTCTGGCTTTTCTTTATTTTGTCTTCAAGAGCGATATCATCATCAGTGCTTTGATTCTGATCATCTTCACGATCCTGCTGGGAATCATTTTTTCCTCTTTGGACAGGATCCGTCGGGAGATGACTAAAGAGATCGAAAACAGTCTCGAACTGTCTTATAAAGAAGTCCTGTCACATGGCGACATCGGTATCATCGTTTATGACGAGAATTATGAGATAACCTATATGTCGGATTTCTTTATCAGAAGAAACATGGATCACCTTGGTGAAAAGATCCTCAACTGGCTTCCGGAACTGCAGGAGATGATCTCCAATGAAGCTAACAATAATACCGTCGTGATCAACGATGAAAAATATTCAGTCCGCAAAGTTGACAATGCGAATGTCATAACTTTCAAGAACATCACCAAAGAGTATGATCTGGATCGCAAACTTGATCAAAACAGCCCGGTGCTTGGTTATCTGGTCTATGACAACTATGATGAAGCGACCCTGTCTGAAGATGAACTGGCTTATATCAACGGGAACATCAAGGTTCCGGTCATTGAATACTTTAAAAACTTCGGTGTGATCTATCACACTTTGCGCAATAACCGAATGTTTCTGAACCTGAATGAAGAGACCTACGAAAAGATCAGAAGTGACCGCTTTTCGATCTTGAGAACGATCCGGAAAGTCTCCAGCGAAGGAAAGACTGATGTCACGATCTCTTTGGCTTTTGCCCGAGGCAGTGACAATTACGAAGAACTCGATGAGATACTGGAGGATCTGCTCGATCTTTCGCAAGCCCGCGGCGGCGACCAGGTCGTTGTCAAGAAGGCTGGGGAAGAGACAATGTTTTTTGGCGGCAACACCGAGGCCAGAGAGAAGCTCAGCAAGACCAAGCTGCGGGTTACAGCCAATTCCATTAAGGATCTGATCGAAAAATCCTCGAATGTCATCATCGTAGGCCATAAGGATATGGATGCAGACTGCGTCGGTTCGGCAATTGCGATGTCCAATATCGCGATCTCTTTAAACAAGAAACCGTTTGTTGTAGCTAAGTCAGGCGGTGTGGAACCGATGATCGCCGATGTTCTGAACAAGTACAGCAAGACGATTGAAAATAAGCACCGTTTTGTTTCGGAATCTGAAGCCATGGATGTCCTTAATGATGATTCACTGGTCATTATGGTCGATCATCATTCAGCTTCGCAGTCTAATGGTGCCAATATTCTGAAAGAAGCCAAGCGTATCATCATTCTTGACCACCATCGCCGTAAGGCTGATCTGGATGTTGTGGCGATGATGCTGTATATTGAAGCTTCAGCCTCTTCGGCAACCGAACTGATAACTGAACTGTTCCCGTTCTTCTTCAAAAACATCGATATCACTGATGAAGAAGCGAATATCATGTATCTGGGCATCATGATCGATACCGATCACTTCAGAGTCAGAACCGGTTCAAGAACCTTCGATGTCGCCAAGATGCTGCGCAGCTATGGTGCTGATCCGATGGTCTGTGATGAGCTGGCTCAGGAGCCTTATGGAAATGTTATAGAGAGAAGCAGACTGATCAATGTCGGAAAGCTTTATAAAAAAGATGTCATCATCGCAGCGCAAAGTGAAGGAAGCTATTCGCGTTCCATTGCTTCGCAAGCCTGTGATATGATGGTTAAATCCAAAGAAATTGAAGCTGCCTTTGTCATCTGCAATTCCGATAAGGGCGAAACGATCATTTCGGCGCGTTCAAAAGGCAAGGTCAATGTTCAGATTATTATGGAAAAGATGCATGGCGGCGGTCATATGACTGCGGCTGGTCTGCAGGTAACTGACAGCAGTGTCGCCAAGCTGGAAGCGGATCTGATGAAGATCCTTGATGAATATTTTAAAGGAGAAAACGATGAGAGTAATACTGTTGTCTGATGTCCCTAAAGTAGGCAAAAAAGGGGAGATAAAAGATGTTGCGGATGGTTATGCCCGCAATTTTCTGATCGCCAGAGGTCTGGCAGTCATGGAATCAAGCGGTTCCAAGAAGATTCTGGCCAAACAGAAGGAAGATGAAGCAAAACTTGATGCCCAAAAGCGCAAGGAAGCACAGGAATTAAAGAAGCAGCTGGAGGCTAAGACGCTGGAATTCAAAGTCAAAGCTAAAGAAGGCAAAGTTTCCGGTTCGGTTTCAACCAAGCAGATCGAAGAAGAGCTCAAAAAACAGGACATTATTATTGATAAGCGCAAGATCAAGGATAATGAACCTTTAAATGCTTTGGGTACTTATAATATAAAAGTTGAATTATATAAGGATGTTATTGGAACAATTAAAGTCAGACTGGTTGAGGAATAGTTATGAGCAATAAGTCGATGCCCTATTCAATAGAGGCAGAAGAGTCATTACTGGGCAACATCATGCTGTATTCGGAAGCGATGAGACAGACTGTCGACGCAGGTATGACGGCTGAAGATTTTTATCTGGAAAAGCATCGTTCAATCTACAATATCATGATGTCCATGTATGAAAACAAGGAGAAGGTTGATACCGTCTCGCTTTCCTCACGCTTACAGGACTTTGGGATCTATGACAAGGTTGGGGGTCTTGATTATCTGATGCAGCTGGCCAATGCAACTATTTCGGCCAGCAATACCAAGGAATACATATCGATCATCAGAAACAAATCACTGGCAAGAAAAGTCATCAAAGTCGGCGAAGAGATTTCCAATGATGCCTATGATGCATCGGTCTCGGTCGATGAGATGCTGGAAAACGTCGAAAGAAAGGTTACCGAAGTAACCAGATCTAAAACCAACGCAGATTTCCTTAAAGGTGAAGTCGTTTTTGATGATGCGATCAAACATATTCAGGCGATTCAGGATGCCGGCAGTGATATCACTGGCATCAGGAGCGGCTTTTCTGATCTTGACCGCAAGACCGCCGGTTTCCAGAATGGCGATCTGATTATTCTGGCTGCCCGTCCTTCTATGGGCAAGACAGCTTTAGCTCTAAATATCGCCATGAATTCCGCCAACAATGTTCCCGGCGCCATAGCGATCTTTTCACTGGAAATGCCTGCGGAACAGGTGGCGATCAGAATTTTGGCTGCCAAAGCTGAAGTGGAAATCCAGAAACTGCGTACCGGAACTTTGAATGATCAGGAATGGTCAAATATCAATATCGCCTCGCAGAATCTGAAGTTGCAGCATTTCTACATTGATGATACACCGGGTATCAAGGTATCGGAAATGTTTGCCAAGGCTCGTAAACTCGCTCAGGATGAAGGCCTTTATATGATCATCGTCGATTATATCCAGCTGATTCAGGCAAGCGGCAAATCTGATTCGCGTCAGCAGGAAGTATCGGAAATTTCGCGTCGATTAAAGGCGATGGCCAGAGAGCTTAATGTGCCGCTTATCGCTTTATCTCAGCTGTCACGTGGTGTTGAAAGCCGGCAGGATAAAAGACCGATGCTGTCAGACTTGAGAGAATCCGGAGCTTTGGAACAGGATGCCGACCTGGTATTGTTCCTTTATCGTGATGCTTACTATAACCTTGAGCAGAATGCGGAAAACGATCATGAAGAAGTTGAACTGCTGATCGCCAAGCATCGTAACGGTCCGACTGGAAAGGTGCTGCTGCATTTTGAAAAAAGCAAGAACCGTTTCGTTTCCGTTGCAGGAAGTAATTTAGAGGAAATAAATTGAAAAAACAGTATATCCTGCTGATTATTCTTTCATTGCAGCTGTCAATCGTCATCGTACTGGGCATGCCGCTCATCAGGAAGGATAAAGCAGAAATATCAGCTGATATAAATAATGAAAAATCCCTGGTAAGTCAGGAGATTCTTTCTTATGATACAAAAGAGAAGACCTATTCCAAGATCTATTCCAAAGGCCGACTGATCGGCGTTATTACCGATATGGATCATTTCAATCAGCTGATGGCCGAAAGATATGTCGATTATGCGGCTGACTTCCCAGACACGACGCTTGGTCTTGGCGAAGACGTCTATATCATTGAAGAGAAGAACTTTGCGAATTTCGCCGATGTCGATGAGAAAATCATGGAATATCTGGTCGAACACGACCTGCTGGGTGTCAATACGACAGCAGTAGAGTTTTCAACAGCTGACGGTATCTACGAGATCATCTATGTCAAAGATTATGAAGATTTTTCTAATGCTCTGGAGCGTTTTCTGACCAACTTTGTTTCTGAAGAGACGATCCGCAAGATCCGCAGCGCGGAAAAGATCGAAGCTCCGAAAGAACTCGGGACAGTTGAAATGAGTGCCATGATCGAAGAATCCATCAGTACCAAGGAAGCTGTTGTATCGCCGTCTTCCATTCTGAAAAACGAAGAAGAGATCTACCAGTTTCTGTGCTACTGGAACAACGAAGAAAGAGAATACTATACCGTCAGAGAAGGTGATACTCTGCAAGGTGTCGGCTACTACTTTGGTGATATGTCGCCAAAGCAGATCGTCATGCTTAACCCGCAGAAGCTCAAATCGGAGACGCAGGTTATTACGCCTGGTATGGAACTCAACGTCACATATTTCACTTCGCCGATCAATGTCGATGTGACTAAACAGAGACTTGCTCAGCAATACATCGTTCCGGAAGTTCCGGAATATATTGAAGATAACTCTTTAGAAGTCGGTATCTACGAAGTAAGGGTACAGGAAGAATCCGGCATCAAGAATGTCCTTTATGAAGAGACATGGACCAATGGTGTACTGCAGTCAGGTGAAGCTTTATCCGAAACGATCATCAAACAGCCAAAACGTGGTGTCATAGCCGTGGGAACCAAACAGGTTATTGCTGTAGGTACCGGAAACTATGTCTGGCCGGTCGACAACCCTGCTATCTCATGCAGCTGGGGCTGCTACTGGGGTCATACCGGTACGGACTTTGTCAACCTGTATGGCAAGTATACACCGGTATATGCTATCGACTCTGGTGTTGTTGATGCCGTAGGCTATGCCTGGGATATGGGCAACTTTGTCGTTATAAATCACAATAATGGCGTCCGTACGATGTACATGCATCTTAACGGCAGAGCTTATGTCGATGAGGGACAGAATGTATTCAGAGGACAGACCATCGGCCAGATGGGCAATACGGGTAGTTCTGAAGGTGTGCACCTGCATCTGACTTTTGAGGTCTATGGGGTGAGAGTCAATGCCTGCAATTATCTGCCTTGCAACCTCTTATATTGATCTGGGGATTAAATATGAAAAACAATCGCTTACTTTATTTACTGTTCTTCATTCTTGTGATCTGGCTGGCTTTGCAAAGCAACGAAATAAACAAGCTCAAGCAGGTCAACAGCACCAGTATCGTTAACGAGTATAACGTCAATGGTTTTTCGACTGATTTTACTTCGATCGTCGAGGATAATGCTCCGGCTATTGTGAGCATAAGTGCTGACGGAACAGTTCTGAGCGGTTTTGTCTATAAACAGGATGGCGATCGAGTCTTTATTGTTACGGCTTATCACGGTGTAGCCGGTGCAGAAAACATCAATGTCCATTTTGGTTCTTCATACAGTGTTACCGGCGCACTTGTCGGTCACGATATCTATACTGATGTGGCAATCATTTCCATCGATACGCCTTATGATATTTCGGCCTTAAAGACTGGCGATGCCTCGTTATTAAAAAAAGGAGAATTCGTCGTCAGCATCGGTTCACCGGTCTCGCTTGATTATGCCGGAACTGTTTCTTTGGCTATGGTTTCGGATAACCTGGTCACCGTAGAGAATATCATCAACGTCGATACCGAGCGATATATCTATAATCTCGATCTGATCGAGACTGATACTGTCATTGCGAACGGCTATTCCGGTTCACCGCTCATTAATATGGCGGGCGAATTTGTCGGCATGAACACCATGGCATATAATACTGACTTTTCATTGGCTGTTACTTCCAACGAGATCAGGATCATCGCTGAAAACATCATCAACGGCATTGAGCCGATCAGAAATATCCTTGGCATCAAAGGCACTTTCGTCAAAGACATGTATAACTATGAAAGAGTCAATCTCAATATCTCGTTAGAGACAATCGGCGGTTTCTATGTTTCACGGGTCAGAGAAAGTTCTATCGCTCATGATGCCGGAATAAGAGCAGGGGATGTGATCACGGCCATCAATGGCATAAGCATCAATGGGCTTAATGACTATCTTGGCGTTATTCATACACCGGCCGAAACTTTCTCTTTCGATTACATCAGAGGTGCTGAAACTTTTCATCAGGAAATAAATAATGATTAAGATCGTTTGTGTCGGAAAAGTCAAAGACCGGCATCTTAGTGCTCTGATCGATGATTATGTTTCCAAGATCGCACATTATCACAAGATCGAAGTCATAGAAGTGAAGGATGAGCCGATCAAAGATAATGAGAAAGCTGTCCTGGATAAAGAGGCCGAAGCGGTCTTGAGCCGAATCAGAGACGATGAATATGTCATACTTCTTGATCTGCATGGCAAAAGCATCGATTCTGTGTCTTTAGCCGCTAAACTCGACCGTCTTTTTGTTTCCTATGCCCGGATCGCTTTTGTGATCGGCGGTTCACTTGGCTTAGGGGAAAAACTTCGCGAAAGAGCCAATGAAAAGCTGAAATTATCAGATCTGACTTTCCTGCATCAGATGAGCAGACTCATCATTCTGGAACAGCTTTACCGCTGCTTCAAGATTCTCAATAATGAGACGTACCATAAGTAATTTTTTATTTAAATATCTTGAATTAAAGCGCTTACAATTTTATAATGTCTTTATAAAGAACATTTTTAGTTTTTTATCATTTTAAAGAAGGAGGGAAGGTCATGAAGGAAATCAATGTATTGGTAGTTGATCCGGTAGGTTTGCATGCTCGTCCTGCTACTGTTGCTGTAAACGCTGCAAGTAAATTTAAATGTGACGTCAAAGTTTCATTTAAAGAGAGATCAGTAAACATGAAATCGATTATGGGTGTTATGTCATTAGGCATCCCTACTCAGTCTGAAATCACGATTACTTGCGAAGGTGAAGATGAAGATGCAGCAATTGCAGCTATCGAAGAAATCTTAAGAACACAGAAAGTAATTCAGTAAGAAAACAAAAGGGAAGAGAGATCTTCCCTTATTTTAAATTTTTTATGAGAGGTCAAGATGAACTATAAAGAAATTTATGAAAAATGGTTAAATAATGAAAACGTTCTGAGTGAGCAGAAAGAAGAGCTCCGCAATATGGCTGAACAGCAGATCAAGGATGCCTTCTATACTGATGTTGCTTTTGGTACAGCCGGCATGCGCGGTCTGATGGGCTTAGGTCCAAACCGTCTGAATATCTACACAATCAGAAAAGCTACCCAGGGTTATGCCAACTATCTCAAGCATAATAATCTTCATTCCGTAGCTATTGCCTATGACAACCGCTACAATTCTCATGATTTTGCTTTTGATTGTGCTAAACTGCTTGCTGCCAACGGCATTGAAACATATATTTTTGATACACTTCGTCCTACTCCTGAACTGTCTTATACAGTCAGATATTACAAATGTGATGGCGGTATCATGATCACAGCTTCACATAACCCTAAAGAATATAACGGCTATAAGCTCTATGATGAGACCGGCTGTCAGCTGATTCCGGAACTTGCAGATAAGGTTATTGCTGAAATTGCCAAACTCGGTGATTTCCTGGATATCGTCATTCCTGATGACTATGATGAATCTCTGATCCATGTCGTCAATGATGAAGTTGATAAGGCTTACTATGCTGACTGCTTATCTATTCAGCTCAGAGAAGATGTCGACAAGAACTTCAAGATCGCTTTCTCGCCTGAACACGGGGCTTCTTATCATCCGGTCATGGATACACTCAGACTGGCTGGCTATGATGTTACCGAAGTCGCAAGTCAGTCAACTTTTGATCCGGCTTTCTCCGGTACCAAGACACCAAACCCGGAAGAACCAGGAGCTTATGAAGAAGTT
>JAEEGL011167442.1_pt1 | contig 11459 bp, 8 predicted proteins | sample 9134231 | NCBI WGS metagenome assembly JAEEGL01 (sample SAMN16246548, study PRJNA631951) | gut metagenome | biome: gut microbiome; feature: rumen; material: fiber-attached | host: Bos | place: Iran: Karaj | collected 2018-10
TAAAGAAAGCAGGTGAAGAGTAATGGCAGATGTTAAGAAAATCGCAACTCGTGAGAGCTACGGTAACGCTCTCGTTGCTTTAGGTGAGAAATATGACAATGTTGTAGTTTTAGATGCAGACCTTGCAGAGGCTACAAAGACAGGTATTTTTAAGAAGGCTTTCCCAGAGCGCCACATTGACTGCGGTATTGCAGAGTCAAACATGGTTGGTATCGCTGCTGGTATCGCTGCTACAGGCAAGGTTCCATTCTGCAGCTCATTCGCAATGTTTGCAGCTGGACGTGCTTTCGAGCAGGTACGTAACTCAGTTGGCTACCCACACGTAAACGTAAAAATTGGCGCTACTCACGCTGGTATTTCAGTAGGCGAGGATGGTGCTTCACACCAGTGCAACGAGGATATCGCACTTATGCGTACAATCCCAGGCATGACAATCATCAATCCTTCTGATGATGTTGAAGCTAAGGCTGCTGTAGAGGCTGCTTACAAGATGGACGGCCCAGTTTACCTTAGATTTGGACGTCTTGCAGTACCTGTAATCAACGACAGACCAGATTACAAGTTTGAGATTGGTAAGGGTGTTGTTCTTAAAGAGGGAAAGGACCTTACAATCATCGCTACAGGTCTTGAGGTTAACGAATCTCTTGAGGCTGCTAAGAAATTAGCAGAGGATGGAATCGATGCTGAGGTTATCAACATCCACACAATCAAGCCTATCGATGCAGGCCTTATTGTAAAGAGCGCGTCAAAGACAGGAAAGGTTGTTACTGTAGAAGAGCATTCTATTATCGGTGGTCTTGGTGGAGCTGTTTCAGAGGTTCTTTCAGAGAAGTGCCCAACAAAGATGCTTCGCATCGGCGTAAAGGATACATTCGGCGAGTCAGGCCCAGCCGTTAAGCTTCTTGCTAAGTATGAGCTTGATGCAGAAGGTATCTACAAGCAGATTAAAGCATTCGTATAAATTGCTATTTACTAGCTCTAATAAATAAGCCTAACTCAATTATGAGTTAGGCTTATTTTTTAGCAAGAATTACTAAACTGTATACACAATATTGCTAATAGACAGATAATAACTAAATTTCATCCGGTTAAAACATATAATTTACCCGTCAAAAATTGATTAATAATACACATATAATAACAACTGTGGTTATATAATGTATCTCGAGAGGAGGGTAATTTGAAAAACAAACGAGTAAAGGCAGTGTTGTTAACAGTAGCTATGTGCTTGCAGCTGATTGGCCCAGCCATGTCGGTGCATGCAGCAGATACTATCTATGACAACAAAACTGGAACACAGGACGGGTTTGATTTTGAGTTATGGAAAGACACAGGTAACACAAGTATGACACTGAATCAGGGGGGAACATTCAGTTGTCAGTGGAGTAACATTAACAATTGCCTTTTTAGAAAAGGTAAGAAGTTTGATTGGACTCAAACCTACAGTCAGATTGGAAACATATCCATTGACTATGGCTGCGATTTCCAACCAAACGGAAATTCATATCTTTGCGTATATGGATGGAGTGTGGATCCACTTGTGGAATATTATATCGTAGACAGTTGGGGAACATGGCGTCCACCAGGAGCTTATTCCAAGGGACAGATTACAGTTGATGGTGGCACCTATGATGTATATCAGACAGAAAGAGTTAACCAGCCATCTATTCAAGGCAACACTACATTCCAGCAGTACTGGAGTGTACGTACATCAAAGAGAACAAGCGGTACAATTAGTGTAACTGAACATTTCAAGGCCTGGGAACGTATGGGCATGAAGATGGGTAAGCTGACTGAAGCTGCACTTAATGTAGAAGGCTACCAAAGCAGTGGAAAGGCTAATGTTTATAAGAATAACATAACAATCGGAGGTTCACAGGATAATCCTGGACAGTCAGCTGGTGCTGATACAAACAAGATTGAATGTGAAAATATGACAAAGGACGGACAGTATACAGGAAACATTTCTGATCCATTTAATGGTGTAGCACTATATGCAAACAATGATTCAGTTAAGTTTTCAAAGTATTTCGCCTACGGTTCACATGATTTTACATTACGCGGTTGCTCTAACAATGACAATATGGCTCGCGTAGACCTTAAGATTGGTGGTCAGAATAAGGGTACATTCTATTTTGGAGACGCTTATCCTGCAGAATATACAATCAAAAATGTAACTCATGGAACTGGCGAGCAAACCATTGAATTAGTCGTTACTGCGGATGACGGCCAGTGGGACGCATATCTTGATTCTTTGACAATTACAAATAACTAATGAACTAATAAACCAAATAACCACAACAAAAAACTCCCTTAGGCGGTTAAACCTAAGGGAGTTATTGATTTATAGGAATTTATAAATTGTAGTTGAGTGAGCTTTAACGCCTGCTTTTGCGATTGGCTGATCAAACTCAGGTACGTTGATGGCATTTGGGAAGTACTGAGACTCGAAGCATACACCATAACGCTTGTCGTAAACGCATCCGCCCTTGCCGATGTGTGAAGTATCAAGGTAGTTACCAGCATATAGCTGCATGCCAGGTAAATCTGTGTAAACTTCCATCTTTCTGCCGCTCTGAGTTGACTCAAGTGTGCAACTTGGCTTATCTAATGTGTGGTGATTTAAGCAGTAGTTGTGGTCAAATCCCCCTGCCCAGTTAAGCTGGTCGTAATCAACATCTGTATCCTTGCTAAGAGCCTTTGGAGTAGTGAAATCCATTGGAGTTCCCTTAACTTCGCGGCATTCGCCATGTGGGATAGATTCTGGATCTGTGTGAGTATATCTGTCTGCATCAATCCAAACAATGTGCTCCATAACAGAACCAGCATCGTGACCATCAAGGTTAAAGTAGCTGTGGTTAGTTGGGTTGAATATTGTATCAACATCCGAAACCCCTGAATAATCAAGGCGAATTGAGTTGTCATCACCTAATGTGTATGTGATTGTGATGTCCATCTCGCCTGGGAAACCACATTCCATATCTGCCTTGTGGCATGTAAATGTGATGTGCTTATCATCTACGGATTCCACATCCCAAATGCGCTTGTGCATTGGGTTGAAGCCTGAATGAAGATTGTTCTTGCCATCGTTGGCATCAAGCTTGTATTCAACACCGTTAAGTGTGAATTTGCTGTCGCCGATGCGGTTGCCGTTAGGGCAGATGCAGCAGCCAAAGCCAGGTCCATTAACAAAATAATCTTCGATTTTATCGTATCCTAAAACAACATCTGAAAGAATTCCCTCTGAATCAGGAACCCAAAGCTCCAGTAAATTACATCCGAAATTCATTATTTTAGCCTGCATACCGTTCTCGTTTATAAGAGTGTATGCAATAATATCTTCACCATTTTTGGTGACACCGATTTTCTCTTTTTCCACGGTTAAAAACCTCCCTTTTTTAGACTACATCTATGATAAATGTATGTTTAATCAATTACAAGATAATAAAAATAAAAAACAAAATTTTAAAGGTTAAAATGTCAAAGAAATGACATTATGGTACTATAGAAGTAGGACACACTTTTGGGGGTGCGGGGAATGAAATCCAGGGATAGGAAAATCCTTAGATTAATCAAACTTCAAATCATTTTGCTACTCGTACTTATCACAGGGGTTACTTATTATTACGTGAGTGGCTACGCTTCTCAGGTCTCTACACTTAAGACAGAGGCTAATCTTTTAGTGCGCAAATCTAACGTAAACACCTTTAGGCAGATAGAAACAAGTGAGGCCTATGACAAAAACGGCAACACCATATCGGTGCTAAAGGGTGAAAAGGACGTTTACTATATCTCTTACGACGAAATTCCAAAGGATGCCATAGATGCAATCATTTCAATAGAGGATAAAAAGTATTTCGACCATGATGGAGTGGATTACAAAGCCATTGCCAGAGCTGCTTATGTAATGTTTAGGGATAAGCAGATGACCCAGGGAGGAAGTACCATTACAATGCAGCTGGCAAGGACCATATTCCTAAACAATGAAAAGAACTGGCAGCGTAAGGTTGAGGAAATATTTATAGCATCGGAGCTGGAAAGAAAGTATTCGAAGGAGCAGATACTTGAGTTTTATTTGAACAATGTATATTTTGCCAATGGATATTATGGCTTAGAGGCTGCAGCCAAGGGGTATTTTAGCAAGGATATTTCAGAACTGGATTTGGCTCAAATATGCTATTTGTTGGCAATACCAAATTCTCCAACATATTATGACCCTGTTGTAAATCCTGATAATACTAAGAGTCGAAAGGACCGTATTATCGATGCCATGGTTGCTGATGGAAAGCTTTCTGAGAAGGAGGCAGACAAGGTTAAGGCAGAGGAAATCACACTATCAAGGCCAGACAGCATAAAGAATAATTACGTAGAAACCTATGTCTATTACTGCGCTACTAAGGCGTTGATGGCAGCAAATGGATTTGAATTTAAGAATGATTTTAAGAAGGATAGTGAAAGGGGCACTTATGAGAAATCTTATGAGGAGACCTATGATGAGTGCAACAAGACACTGTTTACATCAGGCTATAGGATTTACACATCAATAGATTTAGACATGCAAAGAAACCTTCAGGAGTCCATAGATAAAAGGCTGGAGGAATTCACAGATGTTAATGATGAGGGTATATACGCCCTGCAATCGGCTGGTGTATGTATAGATAACGAGACGGGCATGGTAAATGCCATTGTTGGAGGCAGGAGCCAGGATGTAACAGGCTACACCCTTAATCGTGCTTACCAAAGCTTTAGACAGCCTGGAAGCTCCATAAAACCGCTTTTGGTGTACACTCCAGCTTTAGAGATGGGGTACACCCCTGATACGTTGGTGATGGATGAAAAAATAGAGGATGGTCCTGAGAATGCGGGAGGAAAATATAGTGGCGAGATTACCCTGCGAACTGCAGTTGCCACATCTAAGAACACAATCGCATGGCAACTATATTCAGAAATCACACCGGATAAGGGTATCGCTTATTTAAAGACATTAGGCTTTTCGCATATCGAAAAGGCAGATTATGGCATGGCCGCATGTTTAGGTGGATTAACAGTGGGCGTGAGCCCTCTTGAGATGGCAAAGGGCTATGGAACCATTTATAATGACGGCTACATGCGTGATGCCACCTGTATTCAGAAGATAACAGATTCAACTGGCAAGGTGATTTTCGAGGCAAATCAAGAAAATGTTAAAGTTTATGAAGAAAAAGCTGCACGAAATATGACAGATATGCTACAATCTGTATTGACTGACGGTACAGCTAAGGGTATATCATTAGGTGAAATGCCTGCAGCAGGTAAAACTGGTACCACAAATGATAATAGAGACGGTTGGTTTGTTGGATACACTAAATACTATACGACAAGCATTTGGGTAGGTTATGACCAGCCAAAATCTCTTCCAGGGCTTACTGGTTCATCTTATCCAGCGGCCATTTGGCAGGATTTTATGACTGTTATTCATGAGGGTAAGGTTCCAGCTGAGTTTAAAAAGCCAGTTGAGTTTATCGGTACCGAAGAGCAGCAGGAAGACCCAGATTCAGAGTCTGATGAAGAATCGTTTGGCCAGTTTGATCAGGAGCATCCTGAAGAAAAAGTGGGAGGCAGTTATCAGGTAGTAACACAGACCTTTGACGGAACTGAGATTCCGGAGGGGGCTATACCAGATGATGCTACGGACGTTCAAATTACTACCACAGTAGAGCCTGTGGTTGAAGAATAGTTATATTATGGAGGATTATGTAAGTAATGGCAAAGTATGGTTTTGGACTAGACTTAGGTGGCACAACATGTAAATGTGGTTTATTCACGGCAGAGGGCGAACTCTTAGAGAAATGGGAGGTTCCAACAGATACTTCTAACGGTGGCGTTAACATCCTTAAGGATTTAGCACAGACAGTTGTTAAGAAGATGGATGAGAAGAACATCACATCTGATGATGTTATAGGCGTAGGAATTGGTATTCCTGGTCCTGTTTCAGACGAGGGCGTTGTAAATAGATGTGTTAACCTTGGATGGGGCGTATTTAACGTAGAAAAGGAATTCTCTGAGTGCCTTGGTGGAATCAAGGTAAAAGCAGGAAACGATGCTAACGTAGCAGCACTTGGCGAGTCTTGGATGGGAGCTGCAAAGGAATATTCAAGCTCAGTTATGGTAACACTTGGAACAGGTGTTGGCGGTGGTGTAATCATCAATGATAACATTATTTCAGGTGCACAGGGTGCAGCAGGTGAAATTGGACACATCAGAGTTAACTATACAGAGGAAAACACTTGTGGATGTGGTAACCACGGATGTCTTGAGCAGTACTGCTCAGCTACTGGTATTGCACGTCTTGCAAGAATTCGTCTTGCTCAGAATGATGACGATAGCACACTTAGAAATGTTGAGCAGCTTGATGCTAAGGCAGTATTCGATGAGGCTAAGAAGGGTGATACAGTAGCAAAGGAAATCGCAAAGAGAGCTTGCGAGTACCTTGCACAGGGATTACAGGTAATCTCATGTGTTGTTAACCCAGAGGCATTCGTTATCGGTGGCGGTGTTTCAAAGGCTGGCCAGTACTTAGTTGATGAAGTTGAGTACAGATTCAACCAGATAGCATTCCATGGTTGCCGCAATACAAAGATTGTTCTTGCATCACTTGGAAATGACGCAGGAATCTACGGAGCAATGAAGTTAATACTTTAATAAACAAAAAAAGACCTCTAGCACTGCTAGAGGTCTTATATTTTGACTATCTATTAATGATTCCAGAGTATCCGCTACCTAAAAGCTTTGTCGCAGTATCTGTAAGCACAGAAAAATCAGTTTCTTTTCCATCATTTAACCAGTCCTTATAGATAGCTGTAATAGCCTTTGTATAAGAACGAACAATAGAAGGGTGCTCTGTCATTGAGAAGAAACGAGAAAAATCATCGCTCTTTAAAACCATATCAACAACATTGTTGTAGAAGAATGAATAGTGTTCGTCGCACATAAGCTTCTTCTCAACCTTTGAACATGACTCTAAGTACTTATAGAAGTAAGTAATACATCCATCAAGGTCCAGCTTTCTGGCGTATTCACCAATATTATCAAGAATCTCCTTAGTCATTTCTTCTTCAACTTCTGATACTAAATCATCCAATGAAGAATAATGCAAATAAAATGTTTTTCTATTTATGCCGGCTTTTTCAGTGAGGTCAGTGATAGAGATTTCATTGTAATTACGAGCCAAAACTAAGTCATTAAAAGCTTTTCTGACAGCGGTAAGGGTTCTTCTTACTCTTAAATCTTTACTTCGTTCTCTCATTTGCACACTCCTTTTCTCTATATTAATTATTTATACTCACAAGGAACTGAGACCTTTACTCTTGTCTACTATACCACGGAAAAAACCCCTCGTGGAATTTTTAATAGTTTTTTTAGAATTTGTTTATTGATTGGACACAAATTCAGGTGTATAATTTCGATTAGTTCGAACACGGACAATACGGATTCGAACTTTCCGAAATCGGATGAAAGGAGAGACATGGATCATAAAGAATTTGACAGTAGAATACATTTAGGTTTCCTTTGTGATTGCCTTAGCAGAGAGGTGAAGAACGCCATAAATAGAGGCCTTAAGGAAGATAATGGCGAAAACGCTTCTTCTAAAAATGGTTGGTTACTGGCCTATATAACACGTCAAAGTGAACCTGTATTTCAGAAGGATTTGGAAAACATTTTTCATCTACCAAAGTCTACATTAGCAGATATGATGCAGCTTTTTGAAAAAGATAATTTGATTAAAAAGGTTCCTGTAGATGGTGACGGCAGAAAAAAGCAGATTGTTGTTACCGAGAAGGGACAGCAGCAGATTCTTAGGGATGAAGCTAAGATTATGGAAGTCGAGGATTTTATGGTAGAGGGCATATCTAGTGAGGATATGGATACAGTAGTCAAGGTTCTTGATAGATTGCAGCAGAACGTAAGAAAGTATAAATCACATATAGTACTAAAAAAGGAGGACTAGATATTGGTTAAGAGACTATTACAGGAGACAAAAGAGTATACTCTTTCAGCAATACTCACACCTGTATTCATGATTCTCGAGGTGGCTATGGAAATGGTTATCCCACTTCTTATTGCAGACCTTGTGGACAAAGGAGTAGAAGCTGGAAACATGAGCGAGATTTATCGCATAGGTGGATACATGCTTATCTGTGCGGTAATCGGCTTGTTTGGAGGTATCATGGGCGCTGTGCTTGGTTCAAAAGCATCGGCAGGTCTTGCAAAGAACCTTCGTAACAAGATGTTTGAAAACATTCAAACATTCTCATTTGAAAATATTGATAAATTCTCAACTGCAGGACTTGTAACACGTCTTACAACAGATGTTACAAACGTGCAGAACGCATTTATCATGGTGCTAAGAATGGGCTTTAGAGCCCCAGTAACAGTTGTTGTTGCTATGGTTCTTTCATTCAGAATCAATGCCCGCCTTGCATCAAACTTTTTAATTGCAATGATTATTATCCTTGCATTCATGGGATTTGTAATGTTTAAGACAAGAAAGCTTTTTGAAATATTGTTCAGAAAGTATGATGATTTGAACGCATCAGTTCAGGAAAACATTACTGGTATCAGAGTAGTTAAGGCATACGTTAGAGAGGCTTACGAAAAGACAAAGTTCACAACAGCCAGCCAGGGTATTTATAAGGCAGCCACATCTGCAGAAAAGATGATTGCTACAACAATGCCAATGATGAACTTCGTTGTATATGTATGTATCATCCTAATCAGCTGGTTCGGTGCGCACTTCATCGTTGTTGATGGCACACTTACAACTGGTGAGCTTGTATCATTGTTCTCTTACTGCATGAACATTCTTATGTCACTTATGTTCTTCGCTATGATTTTCATCATGATTACAATGTCAGTAGCCAGCATCAAGCGTATCTACGAGGTACTTGAAGAAAAGACTACAATCACAAACGGCGAGAACCCAATCTACGATGTACCAGACGGTTCAATCCAGTTCAAGGATGTAGTATTTGGTTATAATAAGACAGCTGAAAGACCAGTACTTGACCATATTAATCTTGAGATTAAATCAGGTGAGACTATCGGAGTGCTTGGTGGAACAGGTTCAGCAAAATCTACATTGGTATCTATGATTTCACGTCTTTACGATGTGGACGAAGGCGAGGTAATCGTTGGTGGCCACAATGTAAAGGATTATGATGTGGAGACAATCAGAAACCAGGTTTCTGTAGTGCTTCAGAACAACGTGCTCTTCTCAGGTACTATCGCAGAAAACCTTAGATGGGGCGACAAGAATGCAACAGATGAAGAAGTAAGACGTGCAGCAAAGCTTGCCTGCGCAGACGAATTCATCGAGAAGTTCCCAGATGGCTATGATACTTACATCGAGCAGGGCGGAACTAACGTATCTGGTGGACAGCGTCAGAGACTTTGTATCGCCAGAGCTCTTCTTAAGAAGCCAAGAATTCTTATCCTTGATGATTCAACATCTGCTGTTGATACAGCTACAGATGCAAGCATCAGACGTGCTTTCAGAGAAGAGATTCCAAACACAACAAAGCTTATTATTGCACAGCGTATTTCATCCGTTATGGATGCAGACAGAATCATCGTTATGGACGATGGAAAGCTTAATGATTTCGGTACTCATGAAGAGCTTATGGCTAGAAATGAAATCTATAAAGAAATCTTTGAGCAGCAGACAGGCGCCGGCAGCGGCGACTTCGATAAAGCAGAGGAAGGAGGCGAGGACTAATGCCTAGAGGACCACAACCAGGATCAGTACCAAAGCTGACAAAAGAACAGAAGGCCGCTAGACGTGGAGTGCTTGGCCGCCTTGTAAAATATGTTGGTGGAAGATATCCAATCCACCTTGTTGCAGTAGTAATCTGCATCTTCCTTTCGGTAATATGTAATGCCAAGGGAACAGCATTTATGCAGCAGCTTATCGATTCCTATATTCTTCCAATGCTTGAAACTGGAAGCAAGGACTTTGGCCCACTTAAGGAGGCCATCTTCCACTTAATTGGATATTATGCAGTAGGTATTGCAGCAACATTTGCATACAACTGGATTATGATTTTTGTAGGTCAGGGAACACTTAGAGACCTTCGTGACGAGATGTTTGAGAAGATGGAGGATTTACCAATCCGCTACTTCGATACACATGCACACGGTGATATCATGTCTATCTACACAAACGATATTGATACACTTCGTCAGATGATTTCGCAGTCATTCCCACAGATGTTTAACAGTGCAATCACTATCGTAACAGTATTTGTTTATATGCTACTTCTTTCGCCTACACTTACAGGCGTAACAATAGCGATGATCGCAGTAATCATCCTTATTACAAAGACACTTGCTGGTACATCAGGAAAGTACTTCCGTGAACAGCAGAAGTCACTTGGTGCAGTAAACGGTAACATCGAAGAAATCATGAATGGTCAGAAGGTAGTTAAGGTATTCTGCCATGAGGAAGAAGCGATGGAGAAGTTCCAGGAGCTTAACGAGCAGCTTTACAACAACGCTTACAAGGCTAACAGACTTGCAAACTGTTTAGGACCAGTTAACGCCCAGATGGGTAACGTAAACTACGTAATCTGCGCGGTAGTAGGTGGTACACTTGCTCTTAACGGATGGACAGGCCTTACACTTGGTGCTCTTGTATCATTCCTTCAGTTTACTCGTTCATTCATCATGCCTATCATGCAGGTATCACAGCAGTTCCAATCTATCGTACTTGCTATGGCTGGTGCCGAGCGTGTATTTGGTGTAATCGATGAGAAGCCTGAGACAGACGAAGGCTACGTAATGCTTGTAAATGCCAAGGAAGAAAATGGTGAAATCGTTGAGTGCGAGGAGCGTACAGGAATGTGGGCTTGGAAGCACTTCCACAAGGCAGAGGGCACAACTACTTACGTGAAGCTTACTGGTGATATTGTATTTGATGATGTAGATTTCGCTTACAACCCAGATAAGACAGTACTTCACAACATCAAGCTGTTTGCAACACCAGGCCAGAAGATAGCCTTTGTAGGTGCAACAGGTGCAGGTAAGACAACAATCACAAACCTTATCAACAGATTCTACGACATCGCTGATGGTAAGATTAGATACGATGGCATCAACATCAACAAGATTAAGAAGGCAGATCTACGTCGTTCACTTGGTATCGTGCTTCAGGATACACATTTGTTTACAGGAACTATTGCTGACAATATCCGCTATGGAAAGCTGGATGCCACTGAAGAAGAGGTAATTGCAGCAGCAAAGCTTGCTAATGCAGATAGCTTTATCCGCAGATTGCCACAGGGCTATGATACAGTTATCAAGGGTGATGGTGGAAACCTTTCACAGGGACAGAGACAGTTGCTTGCCATTGCCAGAGCTGCCATCGCAGACCCACCAGTACTTATCCTCGACGAGGCTACATCATCTATCGATACTCGTACAGA